>Ga0065721_10049068_pt1 | contig 47674 bp, 49 predicted proteins | sample Mesricmetagenome_FD_59108 | JGI IMG/M metagenome (GOLD analysis project Ga0065721, IMG submission 59108) | Mesophilic microbial community from rice straw/compost enrichment Sample: eDNA_1 v2 (version 2) | ecosystem: Engineered > Solid waste > Grass > Composting > Bioreactor | place: USA: Davis...
ATAAATTTCCAGATAATGCGTGTCATTTCATCGCCATCCAGTTCAACGACAGGATTCTGTACTTTGATTTTTTTTGCCATGGTTGCGTGGTTTTTAGCCTTCAAAATTGGCTGCAAACCTACTGCAAAGCGTTTAATAGACAAAACTGGTTTTTTAGAGGGGAGAGGTATACGCCACTCTCTACAGCAAAAGCGATTAATAGACAATCCGGTTTTTAGTAGACTAATACACCCGGCCCACCTCGTAAACCAGAAAACGTATAACTACGCCGTCACCCGTACATAGTTGTACTTAAAATTAAAGCGGTACTCCGGTAATTACATTATTCATAAGTGATAAATTATATATTGCGGTATGGTTGCTATATTACAAAAGTATATAGACCAGTTTATAGAACTCTCTGCTGAGGAAATGCAAGCTTTGATGAACGCCATCGAACACCGTGCAGTCGATAAAAAAGTACGGCTCACCGATCTGGGCGAATCAGAGAATTATCTGTATTTTGTCATTAAAGGTCTGGCCCGGAAATTCTTTTACAAGGGTAAGGAAGAAGTCATCACCCAAATTGCCCGGGAGGGTGAGCTCATATCCAGCTCGGTGTCCTATTTCTCGGGTAATCCTTCCACCTATATCATTGAAACCATTGAACCAACCACATTTGTTTCCCTGCAAAAAGACAGGGCCGAACAACTGTATTATAAATATCCCAGGCTGGAGCGTCTGAGCAGGCTAATTATCACCGAGCTGTTCCTGCAAAAAGAATTGTGGGAGCTGGAATGCATCCGGTACAGTACCAAGGAACGTTTTTTACGGTTTATGAACGACAATCCCGAACTGTTCCAGCGCGTGCCGCAGAAATACTTGGCCTCGTACCTGAATATTAAACCCGAAACTTTTAGCCGTTTGAAGCATTTATTGCGGAAAAAAGGCGCCGATACTCCTTATCTTAAATAATCCTGTTTATGGGGGAAAAATTACTGGCTCCCGGAGAATGTTATGACCATCTACTGGCGTACCTGCAGCGGTTTCATGCTATTGACCGCTCAACACTCGACCAGCTTATACCTTTCCTGGAGATACGACGATTCGATAAAAAAAAGACTCTGGTTGGCCAGGGCGAAATAGATCAGTACCTGAATATCGTTATCAGGGGGCTGGTGCGTAAATACATACCACAGTCCAAAAAGGGCGAAGTAACCCTGCAACTGGCTACGGAAGGACATTTTGTACAATCGGAAATATCCTTTCATCACCGCGTGCCATCTGATGTAGTGATAGAAACGCTGGAGCCCACCACACTGGTGTCAATACAATACCATCAACTGAAACAGGCATACGATACCATTCCTTCCATGGAGCAACTGGGCGAGGCCGTCATCATGCAGATGTTTATTAAGAAAGATGCCCGTTATTTTGAACAATTGAATAAAACTACACGGGAGCGTTTCCTGGAATATATCCAGAATCATCCGCATATGTTGCAGCGGGTGCCGCAGAAGATATTGGCGTCCTATCTGAATATAAAGCCGGAAACGTTTAGCAGGTTGAAACATCTGTTGCTGCAGAGGAGATAAACGAAGTCGGAGGTCAGAGGTCATCTACAAATTCACCACCAAAATCGGTATCGTCAACTCATGTCTTACCGAATTAATCGTCTCCCCATATAAAAAATCCTTCACCCCGCTGTGCCTGTGCGCCCCAATCACCAGCATATCTGCCTGCTGCTCCCTGATAATGCGCACAATTTCTCCGGCCCGGTTGCGAAAACCCAGTTCACCGGTTACCTTCAACCCCCGGTTTTGCAGATCCTGCACATAGGTAGCCAGCCGCTCTTTATCATTACGTGTTTCATAATCATCACTGGCATTATACAATAACCGTGCAGACGCGCTCTCCACGATATGTATCAACAGGTACTCACTGTCTTGCTGCCCCTGGCCAAATGCATGCGCCAGCAACACATCGTCGTGCTCGCCAAACTCCAGCGCCACGGCAATTTTTTTATAAGTGGGAATAGATAAATGCTCCAGCCCTTTTTGCTGCGGATGCATTTCAATGGAATGTTTCTTCCGCCTTTTGGCAAAAGCAGGGTAGAAGGTGATATACACCAGCAAGGCAATAAACAAGATACCAGCCGTAACAATCACCACCTTCCAGAAGGTATGACCCGACTCGGCAAAATACGAACCGGCTTCATTGCTCACCATCTGCAAATTCAAATACACCAGCGTGGCCGTAATGACCCAGGCAGCCACTTTTACCCAGGGTTTAATGACGAACTCACCCATGGTTTGTTTATCACTTACAAAATGGATCAAAGGAATGATGGCAAAACCCAACTGCATGCTCAGTATCACCTGGCTCAATACCAGCAGGGCATCTACCTCTTTTTCGCCGGCTATAGCTATTACCAGTATGGCCGGCACAATGGCCAGCAAACGGGTAAGCAGGCGCCGCATCCAGGGATTGATGCGCAGCCGCAGGTAACCTTCCATCACAATCTGCCCGGCCAGGGTGCCGGTGACGGTACTGCTTTGCCCGGCGGCTATCAGGGCTACCGCAAATAAAATGGGTGCTATTTCAGAACCCAGTAAACCGGATAATAACTGGTGCGCCTCTTTGATCTCGGCCACCTCTACCAATCCCTGTTTGAAAAAGGTGGTAGCGGCCAGTATTAATATGGAGGCATTCACCAGGAAAGCCACATTCAGGGCAATGGCCGAATCCACAAAACTCCATTTTAATGCCTGTTGAATGCCTTCCCTGGTTTTAGTGATTTTGCGCGTTTGCACCAGGGCCGAATGCAGGTACAGGTTGTGCGGCATTACGGTGGCGCCAATGATGCCAATGGCTATATACAATGCCTGCTCACTGGGAATGGTAGGCACAAAACCGGTGGCTATTTCGCCCAGTTTGGGTTTGGCCATCAATATCTCTACCAGGAACGATAAGCCTACAATGGCCACCAGGCCAATGATAAACGCCTCCATTTTTCGAATGCCCAGCCTTTGCAGGAACAGTAAAAGAAAGGTATCAAATACAGTGATAGCCACACCCCATATCAGGGGTAAGCCGGTAAGCAGGTTAATGCCAATGGCCATACCCAGCACTTCGGCCAGGTCGGTGGCGGCAATGGCTACCTCGGCCAGCAGGTACAAAATAAAATTGATGGGTTTGGGGTAGGTTTCGCGATTGGCCTGCGCCAGGTCCCTGCCACGCACAATGCCCAGCCGGGCCGAGAGGCTTTGCAACAGCAAGGCCATAATATTACTCATCAGCAGCACCCATAACAGCGAATACCCAAAATGACTGCCGCCGGCCAGGTCGGTGGCCCAGTTACCGGGGTCCATATAACCTACGCTCACCAGGTAGGCCGGACCGAAAAAAGCGAGTATGCGCCGCCAGCCCAGCGCTTTTTTACCAATGTCCACCGAGCCATGTACCTCGCTTAGCGACTGATCTCCTTGTAATTTACTCATCATATTTCACGAAAACATTTTTGGCAACATGTTCGCTGATGGTGACCGCCGGCTGGTTCTTTATTTTTATTTCCAGTGAATTGTCGAAGGCGAACTTCTTTTTCACTTCCAGGCGGGTGCCCAGGGCAATATGTTTATGGTTTAATAACTCAAGCATGTCGGCCGACTGATCGCCGATGCTGCTCACCTCGCCCGTTTTGTTCAGGGGCATATTCAGCAAATCTACCTGGCGGGTCAGGGTCCACCGGCCCTGGCTATCGGGTATGGGATCGCCATGGGGGTCGGTTTTGGGAAAACCCAGGAACTCATCCAGCCTGTCTATCAGCTTCTTGCTGTCAATATGTTCCAGTTCCTCCGCTATCTCGTGCACCTCATCCCACCCGAAATGCAGCTTCTCCACCAGGAAATATTCCCATAAACGGTGTTTACGAATGATTTGCAGAGCCACTTTACGCCCCTCGGTACTTAATTTGAAGCCCTGGTATTTTTCATACAGCAACAGCTTCTGCGCCTTTAGCTTTTTGAGCATATCGGTAACAGAAGCCGGACGGGTTTGCATTTCATTGGCCACATCGTTCGTGGTAACCGTACCATTCGTTTCCTGCAGGTGAAAAATGGCTTTCAGGTAGTTTTCCTTGCTGCTGGAATATTTCGCATGCATGATTGTCTAAAATAAATTTTAGACAAAGCTAAAAAAATATTTTCGATATTATTAACCGGAACCGGAGATTGCCTTTTTGATGGCTTTTTATTGAATTTCCCGATTCCCTTATTTCCTGATTACGTTGTACTTTTGGCTATGAAGAAAATCCTCCTTCTGCTGTTGCTGTTTGCATGCAAAAACAAACAAACATCTTTACAGGATGATTCAACAGTAACCGTATCAGACTTTATAGAATTTTTTCCAGAGGTAAAGCTACCATTTACAGTGTACGACACCACGCTGACCAGAAAGGTCAATGATTCCATGTTGATTGGTCAGAAAAATTTCACCAAATTCATTCCCGATACCATCTACCGCAAGGAGTTCGGAAAAACAATTCCAAAACTCTATGCCATGGGCCGTGCGGAGGAAAAGAAAAAAGAAAAATACCTGTTCATAAAAGCCATATCGGGTTCAAAACGGGTAGCCTACCTGGTGGTGTTCAGTAAAGACGAACAATTTTTACGCGCCATGCCCCTGGTGAAGTCGGGTTTCGACAGAACCCTCTCGGCGCATGGTTTGCTCGATAACAAATTCCAGATCACCACCTACTGCGAAACAAAAAGAACGGCCGATGAAGTGGTGTACAAGCGTAATGTGTACTTCTACGATCGCAACAGCGACCAGTTTACCCTCATCATGACCGAGCCCAATGAAGATATTATTCAGGAAGTGATCAACCCCATCGATACATTTCCTGCCAAACACAAATTGGCCGGTGATTATGTACTGAATAAAAGGAATTTTGTATCGGTACGTGATGGGAAAAACGCCTCAGAGATACAGTTTTTTGTGCATTTTGAAAAAATGAAAGGAGCGTGTAATGGTGAACTGAAAGGTGTGGCCCGCATGATCTCCAATAATGTAGCGCAATATGCACCAGGTGGAAATCCCTGTGTATTACTACTTACGTTCAGCGGTAACAAGGTGACGCTGAAGGAAAAAGGTCCCTGTGGTTCTTACCGGGATATCAAGTGTTTTTTTGAAGGAAGTTATTTCAGGAAGAATAAGAAATCAGAAATAAAGAATAAAAAATGACGAAGCGGAACTCCTTTCTCATTCCTCATTTTTCATTCCTTATTCCTTATTTCATATTTGCCTATCTTGCGTCCCATTGTACCTAGTAAAAAATAGTCTATGCATTTTACCAATTATTCAGTGCCTTATGCAGTAGAAGGGAAGTATTCAAAGCGTGTGGCCTATTTCTCTATGGAGTTTGCCGTACACCAGCCTTTGAAAATTTATAGTGGTGGTCTGGGCTTTTTATCGGGCTCGCACTTGCGCAGCGCCTTTGAATTGCGCCAGAATCTGATAGGCGTAGGTATTTTGTGGAAGTATGGTTATTACGACCAGGCCCGTAACCAGGACCATACCCTGCAGGTAACCTGGATGGAAAAGAATTATCATTTTTTGGAAGATACCGGCATTAAATTCCAGATCACCATTCACGATCACCTGGTATGGGTGAAAGCATGGTACCTGAACCCGGAAACATTCAATACGGCGCCCCTGTTTTTATTGAGCACCGATTTGCCGGAGAACGATTACGTATCACAAACCATCACGCATCGTTTGTACGATGCCAATGTGGCCACCAAGGTAGCCCAGTTTATATTGCTGGGCGTGGGCGGCGCCAAGCTGATGGACGAGATCGGTTTTAATCCCGACCTTTATCATTTGAACGAAGCACACGGTGTTTCCTCTGTATTCTATCTCTACAAAAAATTCGGTAATAATAAGGAAGAAGTAAAAAAGCGCCTGGTATTCACCACGCACACACCCGAAGAAGCCGGTAACGAAAAACACGATATCAATCTCTGCCATAAAATGAGCTATTTCTGCGGGCTCAGTCTCGACGAAGTACGCAAGCTCACAGGTATACACGACGACCAGTTCAACCACTCGCTGGTGGCCTTGCGATTTGCCCACCTGGCCAATGGCGTATCGAAACTGCATGGCGAGGTGAGCCGGCAAATGTGGGGTAAATATGAAGGCATTTGTCCCATCATTTCTATTACCAATGCACAGAACTGGCGTTACTGGTCAGACAAACAATTGTACCGCGCTGCCGAAGAAGGCAACGATTCCTGGTGGGACGACCGCAAAAAATATTTAAAAAGAAGGGCCTTTGACATTGTGGCCGATCAAACCGGTAAACTGTTCCGCAGCGATGTGCTTACCATTGTATGGGCGCGCCGTTTTGCGGGATATAAACGATCAGACCTCATCACCCGCGATAAAGCCCGGTTTGAAAAACTGGTATCCAATACCAAACATCCTGTACAGATCATATGGGCCGGCAAACCCTATCCCATGGATTACCCGGCCATCAACGAGTTCAACTACCTGGTGCATTTGAGCCGCAACTACAGCAATGTGGCCGTGCTTATTGGATATGAACTGCGTTTATCCAAGCGCTTGAAACAGGCTGCCGATATATGGCTTAACAACCCGCGCGTACCGCGCGAAGCTTCGGGCACCAGCGGCATGACCGCTGCCATGAACGGCGCCGTCAACTTCTCCACCGACGATGGATGGATACCCGAATTCATTGATCATGCGCACAACGGCTTCGTGGTGCCCAAAGCCAATTACGCCAACATGAGCGTGCAGGAGCAGGACCAGTACGACCTGGAAAAGATTTACGACATACTGGAGAACGAGATTCTGCCCATCTATTACGAAAACTACGATCTGTGGCGGCAGATAGCCAAGAATGGCATGCGTGACGTACGGTTCCAGTTCGATTCGGGCCGCATGGCGAATGAATATTACGAGCATTTATATAAATAGAGGTAGGAGGCAGGAAGTAAGAAGCAGAATGGTTCTTCCTGCTTCAGGTTCTCTGGGGGCGGCTCCTATACTGCGAAAACGCGCCCCCTTGGGGGCGCGTTTTCGCAGTATACTTTTGATGTTCTTCGAACACCTTATTTAATAATCTCCAACAACTCCACATCAAATATCAACGTCGACCCCTCCTTGATCACCGGCCCCGCGGGATTATCCCCATAGGCCAGATTCGAAGGTATAAACAACTTCCACTTACTACCGGTTGGCATTAACTGTAACGCCTCGGTCCAACCGGGAATCACATTCTTCAAACTCAATGTAATTGGCTCTCCGCGACCGATGCTACTGTCAAACTCCGTCCCGTCAATCAGCGTTCCGCGATAATGCACCTTCACCTGGTCATCTATGGTAGGCCTGGGCCCTGTTCCTTCCTTGATTACCTGGTATTGCAGTCCGCTGGGCAACGCCACTACGCCGGGTTTCTTTTTATTTTCCGCCAGGAATGCTTCACCGGCTTTTTTATTGCCAGCGGCTTTCTCGCTCCTGGCAGCCTGCATATAGTTTACAATACAATTGTTCACCTGCGCTTCCGTCATCAATGGTTTGTTGTTTTTGGCATCGTTCAGCGCTTTCATCACCAGGTTATTGTCAATCTCTTTTACACCCTGTGCCTTGTAAAAACTGGCTATACTTAATCCAATGGCATAGCTAAACGAATCGGCGCTGCTTTTTAAAGCAGGTGCGGCAGGGGCAGCCGTTTTACCGGCAGTGGACGGTTTACTGGTTGTGGCCGGCTTTTTAGCCGGAGCCGGCTTCTTCACCGAGGTAGCGGGTTTTGTAGCGGTGGTAGCAGGCTTTTTAGTTTGGGCTATCAACAGCGTTGCAAATAGACAGCCTGTCGCCAACAGCATGAATTTTTTCATTGTTCGAATTTTAAGCTCACAAATGTAAGTGAATGCCATGAAATGCGCTAACCGGTAATGGATAGTCCCTCCCGGCGCCAAAATCAGTATTTTTATAGATATGGAGCCCTATATCAAACCGCTTGCAATACGCTGGTCCGACCTGGACCCCAACTTTCACCTGCGCCACTCCGTATATTACGATTATGGTGCATATATACGCATCTCCTTCCTGGAATCGCATGGCATGACCACTGCTTTTATGGCCAAACATCATGTTGGCCCCATCATTTTTCGGGAAGAATGTGTGTTTAAAAAAGAAATACGTCTGGGCGATTCTATATCCATCGATATGCAATTGCTGAAGGCAAGGCCCGATCAAAGCCGCTGGACCTTCCAGCATCGTATATTTAAAAATAATAATGAAGTGGCTGCCATTTTAACACTCGACGGGGCGTGGATGGATACCCGGCTTCGTAAATTGACGGTTCCGCCCGATCTGGTGAAGGACCTTTTGGCACATATGCCCCGGGCAGACAATTTTGAATGGATAAATAACATGCCTACTTAACAACTTTTTACCATTTAACACGTTATTTTAGCTCATTAACTAATGATATCTCTATGAAACGTATAGTTTTACCTCTGTTATTATTCAGCTCTGTTCTTTCCTTCGGACAAAGTGGAATACTCAAAAAAGCCAGTGGGTTACTGAACCAGGCCAAAGGCGGTTCATTAAGCAATGAAGAAATCATCTCGGGTTTGAAAGAAGCCCTGTCTATAGGCGCACAGAATAGCGCCAGTAAATTATCGGCAGTAGACGGATTTTTCGCCAACGCAGCCATCAAAGTATTGATGCCTCCCGAAGCAAAAAAAGTAGAATCAACTTTACGCAGCGTAGGTATGGGCGACCTGGTTGATAAAGCCATCCTCTCCATGAACCGCGCTGCAGAAGAAGCCGCCAAATCGGCTGCGCCCATATTTGTAGAGGCCGTAAAAAACATGACCGTGAATGATGCCCTGGGTATTTTGAAAGGCGCCGATACCGCTGCTACCGGTTACCTGCGCAGCAAAACCTTACCGGCACTCACCAACGCTTTCCGCCCGGTCATTGAAACAGCCCTACAGAAAACTGATGCCACCAAATACTGGAAAAGCGTATTTGAAGCATACAATAAACTCCCTACCACATTCAATAAAGTGAACCCCGATCTGTCGGCCTATGTAACCGAACGTTCGCTCAGCGGGCTGTTTTACCAGGTAGCACAGGAAGAGCAGAATATACGTAAAGACCCCGCCGCACGCGTAACCGAAACACTCAAAAAAGTGTTCGGCAGTTAAACAGGTCTCTACTGCTTCGAGATTTATTATAAATTACATCCCCTTCCGAAGGGGATGTTTGTTTTTGAGGCATGCTCACCAAAACTTTGTCACTATACAGGAATGCCTACAGCGGGTTGTCGCCATCTACCTGGTTGTTATCGGCCGTGATGCTCATCAACCGCAGCGGCACGATGGTATTGCCCTTTATGACCTTCTACCTCACCAGCCCCGAAATGGGTTACAGCGTAGGCAAGGCAGGAATTGTGATGGCTTTATTCGGATTGGGCGCTGTAACGGGCGCCTTTCTTGGTGGCCGCCTTACCGATCGTATCAGTTTTTATCCCGTTCAACTGATCACCCTGGCGGTGTGGTGTTGATCGGTATCGCTTATTTTATGCTGATCGTATTCCATGTTAATTATTGGGTAGCCGTTGTGATGATGCTCTTAATTACCCTGGGCGAAATGATGTCGATGCCCTTTATGAATTCGTTCTGGACTACCCGCAGCGCCGATCATAACCGCGGGCAGTATGCGGCCCTCTACACCATTGCCTGGTCGGTGGCCCAAACCACCGGACCGCTGATAGGAGGTATAGTTGTAGACAAGGTAGGATGGCAGGCATTGTGGTGGGGATCGGCCGGTTTGTGTTTGGTGACCTCTTTTGGTTTTTGGTGGTTTAAGCGTATTTCGTTGTAATGATTACCTTGCGCCCATGCAGCCCGAGAAATACGAGATGTTCCGCAACCGGCTTACCAAGGTATACCGGCATATTGGCAAACAGGCCCGCCGCCAGGGCATCACCTGTTATCGTGTATACGATCACGACCTACCGGAATTCCCTTTTTGCATAGAGGTATATGAAGAGAACATTTACCTGGCCGAATACAAACGCCGTTTTGAAATGGCGGAACAAGAGCATGAAGAGTTCCTCGAAAATAGCATCATCCTCATTTGCGAAGTATTGGAAAAGCCTGCCGACAATGTTTATATCAAACAAAGGCAACGCAAACCCGGCAGGCTGGGGCAGTACCAGCGCATTGCCACCGAGCAGGAATTTTTTACCGTGCAGGAAGCGGGGCTGCAATTCAAGGTGAATCTCTCCGATTATCTCGATACCGGATTGTTTCTCGATCATCGCATTACCCGCGGTATGGTGCGCAACGAAGTGGCCGGCAAACGTGTATTGAATTTGTTTTGTTACACCGGTTCCTTTTCAGTGTATGCCGCTGCAGGCGGTGCATCAAAGGTAACTTCGGTGGATCTTTCAAAAACCTATTTGCAGTGGGCCGAAGACAATATGCGTTTAAACAGTCTCGGTCCGCACGAATTTGTTCATGCCGATGTAAAGCAGTACCTCGATGAACTGCCTCCCGATTCCTACGACCTGGTGGTAATGGACCCGCCTACGTTCAGCAACAGCAAACGCATGAAAGACTTCCTCGACATACAGCGCGATCATGTGGAGCTGCTGAACAAAACCCTGGCGGCGGTGAGCAATGGCGGTGTCGTTTACTTCAGCACCAATTACCGCAAGTTCGAACTGGATGCCACAAAAATCCATGCCGTGGCCATAAAAGACATCACCAAAGCCACCACGCCTTTCGACTTCCAGGGAAAATTGCAGCGGTATTGTTTCAGGATCACTAAATAATCCCCCACGGCTTATCGGATCTGACCGCGTACAATACCGGGTCCATGCAGCTTTGAGTGGGCATTCACATAACAGGGATCATTCTTCAATATATTCACCAGCGAATCGAGCAGGGTTTGCGATTTCACGGTTCCAAAATCATCCTTGTTGCTGCACAATGTGATCCTTACCGGTCCGGCTGTATTCACATCGCCGCGGTGCACATGCGCTACCGTTAGGGTATCGTCGGTTTCAATGTTATTGACGGTAATCTTTGAGTACAGGGTTTTGTCTGTCATCAGGCGCAGGATAGCCTGTCCGGTAGCCGTGGTGCTAACGGGATCGGGTCGCTCGTTGTCGCCATTCAAGGTAACGTCTATAGCAAAATCATTGGTCTTATCCAGTTGGGCGCGTACAATACCGGCGCCAACCTGGGTGCTGTGTACATTCACATACACCGGGCCGGCCAGCAGGGTATCTATCTGGCCCTGCCTGAGATTGGTAACCCGGCCGGTAGAACCGGGGCCGGTAAAGGTAGGGTTGAAGGGGATCAAAACGGGTCCCGAGGTGGCGGGGTCGCCTACATGAATATGGGCATTGGTAAGCTGATCGCTGGGCGCCAGGTTATGAATATGAAAATCATAGGTAAGCGAATTGTCTGAAAACAATTCGATCGTGGCTTCTCCTTCTTCCATTCTCCCGGCAGGCGCTGGTACCTCGTATTGCGCCTTCATGGTTACCTCCCATTTTTTGATGCTGGTGGGACCAGAATCGTCGTCTTTGTCGTGATCGCAGCTTGTACAAAAAGCAATGGCAAGCAGTGCCGTGCCGAGGACCGGCCGGAAGCGTGATGGTTTCATACTTGTATTTTTTTTCAACTACGAGCGAGCTGAAAAATAGGTTGCCAGCCTACTCAGGCAGATTGAGGGGAATGTCTCTTTTCAGCAAATCGTTGCGGTTGGCCATTTCCCAGGCGGTATAAAAGATCAGTCTGGCCCTTTTGGTCATCAGGTCGTAATTGATCTTTTCGGGTGTATCGGTGGGCCGGTGATAATCTTCGTGGGTGCCATTAAAATAAAAGATGATGGGCACGCCTTTACGGGCGAAATTATAATGGTCGCTGCGGTAATAAATACGCTCGGGATCATTGGGTTCATTGTATTTATAATCCAATCCCAGCCTGGTGTACTTTTTATTCATGGCCTCGCTGATGGGGCGCAGGTCGCTGCTCAACTTGTCGTCGCCCACCACGTATACATAGTTCAGGCTGTCGCGTTTTTTGCGTTTGGGATCGATGCGGCCGATCATATCGATATTCAGGTCAACCGTGGTTTTTTCAAGGGGAAAGATGGCATTGTCGCTATAATACGCCGAGCCCCACAAGCCCTTTTCTTCACCCGATACGGCCATAAACACGATGGAGCGGCGCGGACCCTTGCCTTCAGCCTTTGCCTTGGCAAATGCCTCAGCCATTTCGAGCAGTGCTACGGTACCCGAGCCATCGTCATCAGCGCCAAAATAGATCACCGAATCACCTCTTTTACCCAGGTGGTCGTAGTGCGCGGTAACAAACACATATTCATCTTTTTTATCAGTGCCTTCCAGCACTCCAATCACATTGCTACTGTTGATCTTGCTGGTATGTTTGTTGAAATCCAGCTTTACATTGGCCTGGTAGGTTTTGGTAACCGGGTTGCCGGCCTTCATGGCGGCAGCCGCGGATTCATAATCGGCGCCCATGATAGCTTTGGCCACCTGCTCTGAGATCATATAGGTGTTGGGAAGATTGGTTTTGCGAAAACCATTGATGTATTGACTACCCCTGCCGGAATAGGACCTTCTTGGAAAATTCGATTGTACCATCAGGATGGCCGCTGCGCCATTTTTCTGAGCGGCTTCCATAATACCATAAGGATTATAACGGGTAGCATGGCCGTTGCTGCCTGCCGGCGCGGGCGGTGCACCAGGTAATATTAAAACGATCTTGCCCAGGGTGTTCAGGTTCTTATAATCATCACGGGTAGAATCGCTGATGCCATACCCCACAAATACCACCTCGCTGCCCAATAGGGTGCTGGTATGCGAAGCATTCATATTGATGATAAAGTCTTTACCGGCCTCGAAGTTATGGCCGTTCACTTCTATACCGGAGTGTACGATGGAATCCTGGAATACCGGGAAATGCATTTGAAAATCGCCGTTATTACCGGGCTGCAGCCCCAGCGATTTGAAGTAATTTTCTATATAGGCGGCGGCCTTTCTTTGTCCTTCCGTGGCGGTTTCGCGGCCTTCCATGTCGGGGCCGGCCACTATATACAGGTGTTTTTTGAGGTCTTCGGCAGTAATGCTGTTGGCAAATGGTTTGGGATTGGCTATTTTCTGACCCGTGGCGGCCAAATAACAGATCATGGCCGGAACAAGCAGGATTTTTCTCATACTGTAATATTTGTTATGCTCAAAAATAGCGTATTGACGGGTTGCCATCAAACCTTTCATCCATCATACTCGCTCAGTTCCAGCCACCGCATTTCCTTTTCATCCAACAAGTTGCCAATTTCGGTAATGCGCAGGCTCAGCTGCTGCAACTGCTCAAAGGGCAGGTTACCGCTGTTGAGCTGTTCGGTGATGGCGGCCTTTTCTTTTTCGAGGTTGGCTATGTCTTGCTGAAGCTGTTCAAATTCTCTTTTTTCTTTATAGGAGAGCTTCTTTTTTTCGGTGCTTTCCTGTTTGGGCGCTTCTTTTTTAACCTCCGGTTTTGGCGCTTTGGTTTCATCCTGCGCAATACGGTATTGGGAATAATTGCCGGGGAAATCGCGGATCACACCATCCCCTTCAAACACAAACAAATGGTCTACCAGCCGGTCCATAAAATACCGGTCGTGCGAAACGATCAGCAGACAGCCGGGGTAATCGCTCAGGAAGTTTTCGAGCACGGCCAGGGTAGGGAGGTCCAGGTCGTTGGTGGGCTCGTCGAGTATCAAAAAGTTGGGGTTGCGAAACAGGATGCTCAGCAGGTGCAGTCTTCTTTTTTCACCACCGCTCAGCTTTGAAATATAAGTGTATTGCTGTTCGGGCGGAAACAGGAACAATTGCAGGAACTGTGCGGCGCTCAGCGATCCGCCACTGGCCAGCGGAAAACTTTCGGCCATGGTTTTTACAAACTCGATCACCCGCATATCTTCTTTGATCACCAGGCCCTGCTGGCTGTAATTACCAAAGATCACGGTGTCGCCGATGTTCACCTTACCGCTGTCGGCGGTTTCAATGCCCTGGATGATATTCAGAAAGGTGGATTTTCCCACGCCATTCTTACCTACCACGCCAATACGTTCGCCTTTTTTAAAGGTATAATCGAAACCCCTGAGAATGGGTTTATCGCCATAACTCTTGTATACTTTTTTCAGCTCGATCACCTTACCGCCCAGGCGGTTCATTTTTACCTGTAACTGCAACTGGGCATCTTCGATGCGTTGTTTGGCCCTGGCTTCTACCTTATAAAAATTGTCCTGCCGGCTTTTGCTTTTGGTGGTGCGTGCCTTGGGTTGTTTGCGCATCCATTCCAGTTCCTTGCGGTAGGTATTGCGCGCCTTGTCGATGCTGGCCGCTTCGTTTTCCTGGCGGGCGGCTTTTTTCTCCAGGTAGTTTTCGTAATCGCCCTTGTACACATACAGGTCGCTGCCATCCAGTTCCCAGATCTCTTCACAAACGGCATCCAGGAAATACCGGTCGTGGGTGACCAGCAGCAGGGTCACGTTTTGCTGATCGAGGTAATGCTCCAGCCATTCCACCATTTCAATATCCAGGTGGTTGGTAGGTTCGTCCATGATCAGCAGCACATGTTTATGTTCAAAACCGATATCGATCAGGGTTTTGGCCAGGGCCACCCGTTTGCGTTGCCCGCCCGAGAGGGTATTCACGGCCTGGTGCAGTTGATGAATATTCAGTTTGCCCAGTATCTGTTTTACTTTGGCGTCGAAGTCCCAGGCGCCCAGCTCATCCATTTTTACGATGGCCGCACCCAGTTTTTCCGCATCTTCTTCCTCGCTTACTGCCTCGTATTCCTTGATGGCATTGATCATGGGGTGGTTGTGGTGAAAGATATTGTCCAGCACCGACAGCTCTTCTTTAAACACAGGGTCCTGCTCAAACAGGGCCACGGTCACCTCTTTGTTGATCCACACATTACCGGCATCGGCTGTTTCTTTACCGGCCAGTATGCGCAGCAGGGTGCTTTTGCCGCTGCCATTGCGGGCCACCAGCGCAATCTTGTCTCCCTCTTCCACATGAAAGGAAATATTCTCAAACAATGGTTTTATACCGTACGACTTGGCAAGTCCTTCCACAGATACATAATGCATGGCGCAAATATAGCAAATGGCGTACTGCGGCTGGCCAAATAGCGTAAATTGAGCTATGGCGCACATCATCCTGGCAATTCTATGGATACTCTACGGCGTACTGCACAGCCTGCTGGCCACCAGTTGGGTGAAACAGGTTTTCAGGCACTCGAAATATTACACCTTCATCTATTCCCTGTTCGCCGCCCTCAGCCTGGCTGCCATACTGGTTTATCAATTTGCCATTCCTCAAATAAGCCTATGGGTGATGCCTTCGTGGGCGCGGCTACTCCTGTTGCTGCCCATGTTGGCGGGTTTGTTTATTATGGCCGCCCTGATTAAGAAATATTTTTTTGCGCTCAGCGGCATCAGCGCCTTTTACAAAAACCAACCACCGGTAAAACTGGAGCTGGATGGATGGCACCGCTATGTACGGCATCCTTTGTATTCGGGCACCCTGCTTTTCATATGGAGCCTGTTTTTTATGTTTCCTTTACTGAGTAATCTCATCGCCGCTTCGATCATTACGGTGTATACATTGGCAGGAACGGTGCTGGAAGAAAAAAAACTGGTGATGCAATTTGGAAAAGCCTACAGCGATTACCAGCAGCGCGTACCCATGCTTATTCCATCTTTCAGAAGAACGGATTGATCGTAAAAGCACTATGTGATATTTACTTTCGCAATATGTGTTGAACCGGTTATTTTTGCTGCCTAAATTCTAGTACTCTATGAAGAAGATCCTTTACCCCTTTTGCCTCCTGGCTGCCCTGTCTTTTGTATCGTGTGATAAAGTAAAAACCGCTTTGTTCCCTGATTTCGACCTGGCTTTGGCGGAAGCTGAAATTGAGATCCCTATAATTGTAAGCACCAGCGCCGAATCGGAAATGGGCGAAGAAACCGTTTCGATGAACCTCGACAGCGCCATACGCGCCAACACCAACGACGAATTCAACCTGAGCCATGTAAATTCCATCAAGGTAAAAAGAGTAGAGATCGAGTTGTTGAATGCAGATGAGGAGAACAACCTCTCTAATTTCGAATATGCCAAAGTATATGTTGCCACCGGCGCCAATAACCCGGTGATCGTTGGCAGTTATTCGATTGCCGATGCTTATGCCACATCGGTATCCTTCCAGGCCGAAAGCGCCGATTTGAAGTCGTTGCTGAGCGCCAACCAGTTTACTTACAGCGTAGCCGGTAAAGCCAGGCGCGTTACCAACAAAATTCTGGATGCCAAATTGAAAATAATACTTCGTGTAGAATAAAAAATTGACGGGATACCGGGCCTCCGGTATCCTTTTTTTTACAAACCATTTGGCCGCTCGAGGAACAAACAGGGCGGCTTGCCCAGCGATTTATGAAACATATAAGTAAAAGCGCTGCTGTTTTCATAGCCCAGTTCAAAGGCCACCTGGTTGATGCTTTCACCGGCCTGTAAACGGCTGATGGCCTCGAGCAGGGTGAGCTTCAAACACCAGTCGCGGTAACCCATCCCGGTTTCACTTACAAATAACCTCGAGAAATTACGTTCACTGGCGCCAGCCAGGGCAGCGGCTTCTTCGGTATTCATATGTACCTGCAGGGTTTTGATAAGATGCGTGGTTATCTTTTGCACCTTTTTATCCTTAGCCAGCGGCAGGTTTAATGTAGATGGTTCCTGGGCGCCGATCTCATCCAGCAATACCTGTACGATACGGCCTTCACATTCGCTCAAAGAATCGTGATGATTAAACTGGCGTACTCTTTGTACCAGCTCGTGGAAAAATAAGCTGGCATCAAATGCAAAACAGGTATCCGGTACCTGCAAGCTGTCGAAGTAAAGATGATGCACCTGCACCCTGTCGCCGGCAACCACCTCATGCGGTTCCCCGGCAGGTAACCATATGGCCTGCGAAGGCATGACCATCCAGATATGGGTGGGTGTAATTATTTTCATGGGTCCGCCGGTGGCATACATAACCTGCGCACGCGTTGCGGCGCTGTTTCCCTCGTAATTACCGGCGTAACCGGTCATCACCGGTTCGATGGTGGTTTGTTTGTCGATGTGCATTGTACGGGAATCATTAAGGGGGTTTTAAAGTACGAATGATTTTTGTGTTCGTCAAATATTAATTGATGCCATACACATGCCCTAATGGTATATCTGTACCCTAACTTTCGCGCCATTTGATATTACAACCCAGGCTGGGCCGTTGGTTTTCCTGTACGGGTTCGCCTTTCAGCAAATGATCCAGCGCTGTGCGAATATCTTCACCGGTAACAGGTATATCATTGCCTGGCCGTGAACTATCCAACTGACCGCGATATACCAACTGCAGGTTTTTGTCGAATATAAAAAAGTCGGGTGTGCAGGCTGCCTCATAAGCTTTGGCTACATCCTGTGTGGCATCGTATAAATAAGGAAAGGGATATTGTAATTGTGCTGCTACCTGTTTCATTTGTTCCGGACCATCCTGGGGATAACCGGCCGCATCGTTGCTGCTGATGGCCACAAATTGAATGCCCTTGCCGGCATAGTCATTGGCCATTTGTACCAGTTGCGGGTTCACATGTTTTACAAAGGGGCAATGGTTACAAATGAACATGATCACGGTGGCTACATTCCCTTTTAACTGCTGTAAAGAAAGTTCCTGGCCGCTCACCGTATCGGGTAAAACAAAATCAGGCGCTTTTTTGCCCAGCGGTGTCATTACTGATGGTGTTCTTGCCATAGTCTGTTATTCAGTGAAATAAACGGTTGCAATTTTGCCATGCTCTATTTTATAAACAGCAAAAGCCTCCAATTGTTTGTTGCCCGCTCCGGTAACACGCTCGTGATCGATCACGGTATTCCTGTGCACCATACGGTTCACCAGTTCACAATGCAGTTCAGGCGCCTGTTGAAAAAAGCGGCCGTAGTGCTGGCGCATGGCTTCTTTTCCTTTCATCAACAATTTACCGTTTATGTCATATAAGGAACAGCTATCGCTGTAAGGCGCCAGAAAGGCCTCGATATTGTGTGCATTATAAGCATTCAATTGCTGCTGCACCAGTATTTCGGGTGTTACCGGCAGCAGTTGTTGTGGCTGCATGGGCACCCCGCGGTGGATGATGGTATGTATGCTGGCAGGAATATCCAGGTTTTTTACCGGGTCGCTGTTTAATAACAACAGGTCGGCTATTTTACCTTTCTCCACGCTGCCCAGGTCTTTCTCTTTTCCAAATCCTTTGGCGGCATTGATGGTGGCCGACTGCAAAATATCCCAGTTGCTGAGCCCGGCCTCCTGCATGGCCATCCATTCGTCGCGCAGCGAGGCGGCATGTTGTGTACCAATGTTACCGGCATCTGTTCCGCTCACGATCAACACACCGGCTTGCTGCGCCAGCTTCAGGTTGATGCGCATGGTGCTGTCTTCTTTATTGGGGATGGAAAAACGGGTGCGGATCTTTTTATAGTCGAATGGCAGCTGTTTACCCAGGTGCGCTATATCCATCAGCGTGCCCAGCATAAAGGGATCGGAATAGGTGAAATCGTGCTGCGTAAAATTGAATTGTTGCGTAAAAGTGCGTGTATAGTTTTGGGCAACGATGAGTGTGGGAATGTATACGGTTTTTTTGTTCTTTAATAACTGCAGCATGTCTTTGTCCAGCACCTTGTCGTCTACACTGTGTACCAGGATATCGGCGCCGGCGCTTACGGCCAGTTTGGCTGTTTCGTATTCGGTGGCATGAACGGCTACCTTTAAACCGTTGGCATGACTTTCCTCGATGGCAGCCTTTACCAGCGGCAGGGTGGTTTCGGGTTTTTTTCCCGGCAGCACGATGTACCAGATCTTGATGAAATCGGGTTTAAAAGGCAGTTGTTTTTTTACGAGGTCGCGTGCTTCCTGTTCGCTGGTGACCTTTACAATGGGCGGATCTTTGGGATCGAGATGGGGTGGCAGATAGGTAGACACCAGCGGCCCGGTGACAAAAGCATTGGGCGCCGTAATGGTGGTATCCAGCCTTTCCCTGACTGCATAATTGCTCATGGGGCCGCCTACATCAATCACGGTAGTGATGCCGCAGGCCAGGTAGCGGGCCATCAGCTTATCCATATTGTCTTTTATCCATTGCTGGTCTTTCTCGTAAGGATACACCTTATCCAGGTTCAGGCCATCGGGACGGGTATACAAACCGCCGCTTTGAAAAAAGTGAATATGTGCATCGGTGAGGCCGGGCATCAGGTATTTACCGCTGCCGTCGATGATGGTAGTGGTGCCGGGCAGTTTGAATTTAATGGCCCCTACCGCCACGATACGGCCGCTGTCGATGAGCACGGTCTGGCCGGGAACGATCTTTTTTGAAACGACATTCACGACATTCACGTTGTTGATCAGCACCGGTCCGGCGGGTTTGGAAATTTGGGCGAAGGAAATGGAATAACAGAAAAGAGTGATTAATAGCGTAACAATTCTCATGTAGTTTATTTGAATAAAGATATAACAGCTTATTTGCCCACCCAATACATCATGCATAAAATCAGGGCGGTGAGTAAAACCACCACCACCCATTTGTATTTGTCCCAGCGCTGTCGTTGTTTTTTTTGTTGCAGCGCCTGGCCGATGACGTCCAGTGTTCCCTGGTCGTCGCCGGCTACCTGTATCAGCAAACCGGCCACCTCATTAAAATACGGCAGGGGCAGGGGATAGGCCGATTGTACCAACAGGTGCACGATCTCGTGGTTGATGCCCCGGTCGTTGTGCTCATGCAAAATGCCGATGGTTTCGGCAGACAGCATTTGTTTGATATGCTGGCTCACCGTCTCGTATTTGACATGGAATACATTGATGGTGCTCACATATTTTTGCAGCGACCGGCATTCCTGTAAAATATCCAACGGCGTAACCAGGGTATTCACAAAGTTGCGGGCGGTGCTGCGGTTAAACCAGCGTTTATAATTGTATTCTTCCCGCTGGCGGGGATCGCTCAATACCTTGTAGGCTTCCTGTATTTCGCGGTATTGCGCATCGGCATACTGGCTTCCGGCGTTTTTGTCGGGGTGGTATTGCTGCGCCAGCCTCCGGAACGATCGTTTGATCTCCTGCAGGGTGGCCACCGGCGGCACATCGAGTATCTTATAATAGTCCTTGATCAGCATGCCTTTCGTCAAGCAGCGAAAATAGTATTTTCGACAATTTCATATGCATAAGTACTTATTTACAACAAATTGGGGCTAAGCTCCGTTTAATGAACATTAAAATTTCCTAAGTTTGCGCCTCGTGCTATGAAAACACACAATTTTCGTTCGAAGCCTGAATTGATAGCGATCCTGGTGATTGCCTTATTTTGTTTTATGGCGGCCAACTGCCATCCCAATGTAAAAGCCGCCGATATAAGTGACAACGCAGACTCAACGGTAACGCCGGCCGCGGCCACCGTTGCCGACATCAAACCATCCGACACCGCACGCATTACCACCAACATCGCTGATGCCGCCACCATCCTGGCCCGCCCGGAGATACCCATTTTGTGTTATCACCAGATCCGCGACTACAAACCCACGGACTCCAAAACGGCCATGACCTATATTGTGCCGCCAGCCGTATTTCACGAACAAATGAAGGCCCTGGCCGACAGCGGTTACCAAACCATTTTGCCCGACCAGTTGTACGACTACCTGGCCTATGGCAAACCATTACCACCCAAACCGGTAATGCTTACCTACGACGATACCGGACTGGATCAATATACCGTGGCCCTGCCTGCCATGGAGAAATACAATTTTAAAGGCGCCTTTTTTGTGATGACCGTATCGCTGGGCCGGCCCAGGTACATGTCGAAAGAACAGGTAAAAGAACTGTCTGATAAAGGGCATACCATCGGTTCGCATACCTGGGATCATCACAACGTAAAAAAATACCAGGGACAGGATTGGGTTACACAAATTGAAAAGCCTACCAAAACACTGGAAGCCATCACCGGTAAACCCATAAAACATTTTGCCTATCCCTTTGGTTTGTGGAATAAGGAAGCCATTCCCGAATTGAAAAAACGCGGCATGATCTCCGCCTTTCAATTGTACGCCAAACGCGACGAACAGGACCCGCTGTTTACCATCCGCCGCATCATTGTGCCGGGCTCTATGAAACCCGCTGCCATGATCGCCACCATGAAAAGAAACTTCAAGGGATAAGAAGCGGTTCATCCTTCCATTTATTCAGTTTATTACGGCCCGGTGGCTGTTTATTACCTTTTGTGTTTTATTCGTGTCGATGGTCTGTTACATTCGCCCGAAAAGTAATAGCCAATGAAGGTCTTAGTTGTAGAAGAAGAACAACAGATCGTTCGCAAACTGGAAAGGGTGTTAAAAAGCATGGATGGATCGATCCGTATCATCGGTACGCCGCCTTCCCTGTTTTCTTCGAATGATTGGATGAAGAAATACGGTGCGCCCGATATTGTACTGGTGAATAAAGACATTTTGCAGCGGTTGGACAATGTGTTTGAGAAAGGCGTAAAAGCTACCGTTACTTTTACCTGGCAGCAGGACCAGTTTGCTTTCCAGGCATTTATTCCGCCTGCCCGTACACCCAACTTTCGCAATCGTTTTTTGGTAAAACAGGGACAACGTTTTGCCAGCATTCTCACACCTGATATTGCTTATTTTTTTTCAGACGGACGATTTATATTCTTCAAAACCTACGACAACCAAAAGTATTTGGTAGAGTATACACTGGAAGAACTGGAGTCGATGCTTGACCCTGAATATTTTTTCCGCATCAACCGTTCACTGCTGATTGCTTTTAAAAGCGTGGCGCAGATCCATCCTTATTTTGGTAATCGTTTAAAGTTGATACTGGAACCACCTATGGAGAAAGATATAATTGTGAGCAGGGAAAAAGTAGGTGACTTTAAGGCCTGGTTAGGGGAGTAGTTGGGGAAAGTATGCCGCCAACTACTCGCTACCGAAAAATTTCAATTCAACCATCAATTCCTGCACTTGCACCATTCTCAATTCTTTCGCTAAAAAAAACGCTCTACATTAGACTTCAACCCCTAAATCCAAAACCTATGTTACGAACCAGGGACGTAGCGCTGGCATTGTTTTGCCTGCTGTCAACTGTATCCTACAGTCAATGTATCACTCCACCGCCGCTGGACGATTGCCAGGGCACCGAACCACTGCTCACCGATCATGAAATACTAGGAGCGGGCGCCAAAAAATGGTTTTATGGCGCTACCACTACATTCAACCAGCTTACGCTGAGAGGCGGTACGCTGGTGGTTTGCGGCGATATCACTTTCAATACATTTAATTTCGATTCGGGCACGGTAGTCATCAGGCCGGGTGCGCGGTTGCGCATTGGCGGTGGCGCCGGTATTTTGCTGCGCGGTAATACGGCTATTTACAATTATGGAACTTTTGAGGTGACCAGTAACCTGGTGATGGACTACGGATGGACAAGCGCCGCCAAACCCAATGTGCTCATTAATGTGCTGGGCACATCGGTGTTCAGGATGAGTAACCAGTATATGGTGATCAATAATCCATGGTCGTATTTTGTGAATAATGGCGATGCCGATTTTCATGGATTGCTTACCGATCCCGGTGCTGCTGCGGGCAGTGTTTGTTTGGGTAATGGAAGTGTTACCAGTATGCGGGTATTGCATAACAGGAGTAAACATCCTTATATAGTGCCGTCGGGTGCAGCATGTTTGCAGGTGTTGCAGTATTCGCAGTTTTATGATACGTTGTCGGCTTCGCCGAATTTGAATGTATGTTTGGGAAATACGCATTATTCCGATGCCAGTTGTACGGCGCATGGGTGCCGGCCCAATGCATGGGGGGCGCCTGGTATATTTAATTTTTGCGGTAATTGTACAGAGACGCAATTGCTTACTACGCGAAATAAACCTGTTGTAGCTGAAAAAGAAATTACACAATTAACGTTATGGCCCAATCCGTTTCTCGATAACCTGCACATAACATGGCCGCGGCCGAAGAGGCCGCTGGCCATTGTTTTACTCAATGCATCGGGCGCCCTTGTGAGCCGGCATTCCATCAACACACACGACAACACCCTTACCCTCCGGTTAGCACCAGGAATGCCGGCCGGCGCCTATTTTGTAAAGATTTTGTATAGTGATGAAGTGGTGGTGAAGAAGTTGATAAAAGAATTCAACTAAACAAAAAACTTGCGCGCTGCGGGTTGTTTTATACAAACCTTCACATAAAGTATTACTAAAATATGAAAGGAAGGTTTTAGTGGCATTTTAATTGGGAAATTACAGGTAGCGAACCTCGAAAACACCGTTCACCCAATTAAAACGCAAAAGTTATGAAACGATTCGCAGCAATATGCAGCCTACTAACCCTGTTCAGCCTGGCAGGCACTCCCTCCCCGGCACAGGTGTCGGTAGGCGTTACGTACCAGACGTTTTACGACGAGCTGGACCCCTATGGAGACTGGATCGAATACCCTCAATACGGTTATGTATGGCAGCCACGCCTTGGCGGCGGCTTCCGCCCATACAGCACCAACGGCCATTGGGTGTGGACCGATTACGGCTGGACCTGGGTCTCCAATTATTCATGGGGCTGGGCGCCCTTTCACTATGGCCGCTGGATCTACGATGATTATTATGGATGGTTATGGATACCCGGTTATGAATGGTCGCCGGCCTGGGTGATGTGGCGTCATGGTGGTGATTATTATGGATGGGCGCCGCTGGGACCGCAGTTTAGCGTAAGTGTAAATCTTTCTTTTGGAAGATATGCACCCCCGGCCAATCACTGGTGTTTTGTAGGCAGACAGTATATCACTTCGCCACGCATACACGACCATTATGTAAATGTGCAGCGCAACACCACCATCATCAACAATACCACCATCATCAATAATTATCACCGCAACAAAAATGTGTTTGTTACCGGTCCCGCACGAAGAGATGTAGAGCGTTATACCCGGCAGCCGGTACGTACGGCTGTGATACGTGAATCATCGAGGCCTGGCCGTCCGGAATATCGTAATAACCAGCTGGCTATTTACAGGCCGCAGGTAAACAGGGATAACAGGCGGTATGCACCCAATAATGCGGTGCGGTATAACCGCGATCAACGGAATAATGTGAGAGAGCAGCGGGATAACAACCGCTTTGATCAAAGAAGGCAGCAGGCGCAGCGAAACGATGTACAAAGAAGGCCACAAAACGACGCCCTTCGCGGCCGTAACAACGAAGTGCAAAGAAGACAGCAACAAGCCGAGATCAACCGCCAGCGCAACAACGACGTTCAAAACCGTCGAGAACAAATGATGCGTCAACGCAACAACGACGTGCAAAGAAGACAGCAACAGGCCGAGATCAACCGTCAGCGCAACAACGACGCTCAAAACCGTCGCGAACAAATGATGCGTCAACGCAACAACGACGTGCAAAGAAGACAGCAACAGGCCGAAGTGAACCGCCAGCGTAACAACGAGGCACAAAACCGCCGCCAGGAAATGATGCGCCAGCGCAACGACCGCAGTCCCCGTATGTCTGAAAACCGCAGCCGTCCCGCTCCGCAGTCCCGCGTGAACCAAAACCGCCCTTCAAGGCCCGAAAGGCCTTCCGGAGGCGTTCGAGGCGGCCGGCAGGGTGGCAGGGATCATCAGGATCGCGGCAACATCAGGAGACAGGGATAAAAAACAATGATCTTCAACCAGATACAAAAAGAGCCAACCGGCTCTTTTTTTGCTTGAAAAGGGATAAATTAACGCCCTGAAATATGCAACGCTTGCTGGCTGCCGGGTGTCATACAAGCCTAAAAACCATCTAAAAACGCGATCATTTTAATAAGTAATTAATAACTAAAACCGAAAAAAGTGCAAGTAAGAAAAAACAACGTCTTGTTATTAGTGGGTGCCTCTTTTTTTATCACGATACTGCTGACGGGTTGTTTAAAGAGCTCACCAACTGAGCCACCCAAGCCAATGTCTTATTTTTCCGTCATGCACCTGGCCCCCAGGGCCCCCTCTGTTGAAATTTATTTCAATAGCGATAAGGCAAGCAATCCATTCACCAGCGGTTCCTACACCGAACGATACAGCGAGGTAACACCCGGTACCTTCTCCATTACCTTTAAAAAATCCGGTGGCGACAGTGTGATGGCCAGCATACCCATCGACCGGTACGATTCGCTGAACTATTATACCATGTTGATTTATAACACACCCGATACATTGGTGGGGGCACAGGCCATTGAAGACGATTTTTCGGTACTTACCAGTGATAAAGCCTATTACCGTTTCTTTCACATGAGCCCCGATATAGGCGAGGTGGATGTTTTCTTTAATACGGAAAAAGTACAGCCCAACCGCAACTATGCCGATAACGTGTTCGGTTCCTACTATTTCAACCAGTTTGGCGCCATTAACAACAACACCTATAACATTACTGTAAAAAAGGCAGGAGAAGATTCAGTGATCGCGCAAACCAACGCCACCCTGTACAACATGAACGCCTATACGATATTCCTGAAAGGCATTCCCGGTGGATCGGGTAACAATGCATTGGGAATATCCGTGCTGCAGGCCTCCAACTAATACATAACAATCGCTTAACGATAGCCCCTGGTTGTTTTACAGCCAGGGGTTTTACTTTTACAGTGGTAATTATTTTTGGCGTTGTCTGAAAAAAGCTCTAATTTTTAATTGTCTATTAAAAGTGGTGCTTACGACCTATAAAGACCACCCTTCTCGCCAAATACATACTGTTCACGTTTAAAGTCTTTAGTGTATGAAAAGAAGATCGGCTACCCGGTTTTCCAGTGGTACACTGGATATGCCTGCCATTTCCAAAATCTTGCCCCGTACAGTGAACCCTCGCCAGTTGAAAAAACAGGCGCCTATGCAACAACCTATCCCACCCACGGAGGAAACGATAAAACGATTGAACAGCATTGGTAAGGAATACCCGTTTTGCGTGTATTATAAGGCGAGGTATCACGACCCGTTGTGAAGGCTTGCAACGGGAACCATGCAAGAGTTAGATACTAACCTGCCTCCACCGTGGCGGACAAATCACTTGTGGCATCAATTACAAAATCAATTTTGCATTGCTTCAAAATTTTTTTCCACCTTAAACTAAATTTTTAGCCGATTTTAATCTATCTTTGAATTGTTTAGCATCTCTATTTAATCCACATCTCTTTTTTTCCCGCTTGTCATTGAAATAAGATTTTCCCGTATTTCTTGCCAAAATGAAAAATTTCTGATTCGCGTAGCGCTATTACAAGCAAGGTTTTGTTAGTCAACCTATTGCATCATCAGTAAATTTTCAAGTTCATGAAAAATGCACATCGCAACTACACCACGGTAGCCACCGCCTCAACCACCGCCATCCCCACATTGGCCGCTATCCGCACCGCTGAAAACAAAAACAGGGAAAAATCAATTCCCAATCCGCCCAGCGAAGAAACCGTTGCCCGGTTAAACGCCATTGCCCGCGAATACCCGTTTTGCGCCTATGTAAGGCAGCATAACCTGTACCTGTTATAATGGCTTACATGCCTTTATACACATGCCCCAGGTAACCGGCCAGCTCCATGAGCCAGGCTATACCTAAATGCACGATCAATCCGCCCCAGATGCTTCGGGTATTATAGACTACCACCCCAAGCACAATCCCCCCGAAATACGATGTAATACATTCCAACATAGGTTTACCAAAATGAATGGAGCAGTAAAAGGCCGCCATCGGTAAAATGCTGTCTTTGCCGGCATAGCGGGCTAAAGCCAGCACCAGGAAGCCGCGGAAGAAAAATTCGATGGTGATGAAGTCGATGCCATACGAGAGCTCATAAAGCAGTTTCCACCAGAATGGTTGTCCGGTATGCTCGTCGATAAAAGCCACACGCTGCATCTTGGGATAGGTATGCAAAAAATCTGGTTGGGTGGCAGCAAAGGCCAGCAGGGGCGCCATCATCAGCAGCAATAGCAGGTAGGGGCGCACAGGGAACCCGCCTGCCAGCATGCCCGCAACGGGCTGGGGGTAGCGGCCCCATTTCCACAATCCCATTACAGAGATCAACACCAACAGGCATTTTAGCGGCCAGTTCAACACCCGGTCCCAATACCGGTTCCAGGGAAAGGATGCATTGCTGCTGGCCCATTCCGATGCCCAGTCCATACTCGTTTTACAGGCAAAAATGGCCGGTGCGGCAAGCAATAAAACATAAAAGAAGCGGTCGGTGGCAAAACTTTGTTCCGATATATAGCCCTGTATAAGCCATCCAACGGTATACACAAAAGCGAATAGTAAAAAGAAACCGGCAAACTGCAGCCAATAGGAGGGAAGACTATAGATCCTGATCTCCAGGTTCAGTGTATAATTCAATACCACCATCAGGGCCGTAAACAGGGTGATATATAAAAACACCTTCTGGTTTACAGATCGTATGTAATCCCGCAGGTACCCAATGATGGCTTTCATGTTTATTTGCTGTCGAAACTTTCTGTCATCTTTCCGAGCAAGTCTGTGGCGATCATTTTTTGTGCCAATTTGATCATGTTCTTGAAAGCAGCGGCGTGGGAGATGCCATGTCCAATGATCACCGGTTTGGCCACGCCCAGTACCGGGGTGCCGCCGTAGAGCTCAAAATTGAACAGGTCGAGGTATTCGTGCTGTATACCCTTTTTGTGGGTGATCTCGTAGATAGATTCGGCCAGTTTGAGGATCACATTGCCGGTAAATCCTTCGCAAACCATTACATCGGCCCTGTCGAGAAACACATCGCGGCCTTCTACATTGCCAATAAAATTGATCTGGTTGTTTTCTTTCAGCAGGGGGTAGGTAGCCTGCGCCAGCAGGTTGCCCTTGCCTTCTTCTTCACCAATATTGATCAGGGCCACACGGGGATTGTCGATACCCAATATATGTTTTGCGTAGAGCGAGCCAAGGAGGGCGAACTGGTTCAGGTGCTCGGGTTTACAGTCGGCATTTAAACCTACATCGAGCAAAAGGCCGGTTTTACCGTTGTCTTTGGGAATGATGGTAGAAATGGTAGGTCTTTGTACACCTTCAATGGGCTTGATGCTGTACATGGCGCCCACCAGCATGGCGCCTGTATTACCGGCGCTGATAAAGGCCCCGGCTTTGCCGGTAGCCAGCAGGTGAAATCCGATAGCAATAGACGACTGTTGTTTTTCTTTCAGGGCCCTGGTAGGGTGCTCATTGTATTCGATCACCTGGGGGGCATGCACCACCTTTACCTTGCCGGCAGGAATTCCGAATTCCTGCAACAGGGGGTTGATCTTTGTTTCATCACCTGCTAAAAACAACAGAGCCGGATCATCCGTTTCTGTTAAATAATCGCGAACGCCTTTCACCGCTTCCACGGGTGCAAAGTCTCCGCCCATCATGTCTAAACAGATAGTCATTTCCGGCAGCTATGCTTGTTGTAAATTGTAAAAAAGGAAATCAACCACTAAAAACACAGGACTATGCGTTTTCGTGAACTACTTTTCCTTTATAATACAATTTGCCTTCACTTACGTGAGCGCGGTGACGAACATGCGTTTCACCAGTAGTGCTGTCTTTGCTTAAGGTCACTTTTTCTGCCTTATAGTGGGTCCTTCTTTTAGCACCCCTTTGTTGTGAATGTCGTCTTTTTGGATTGGGCATACACTCAAATTTATATCTGCTATTAAAATATTAACTGTCTTCCAGGTCTTTGAATTTCTCCAGTCCTTTCCATAAAGGATTGGTACCGGGATTTTCGTGGGTATCGAGCTTTTTCAGCATGGCCAGCACTTCTTTGTTACAATGCGGACCGCCGATCTTGTCTTCGCCACACATGCGCTGCATGGGGATACTCAGGTTGATGAACTCATAGATCCAGTCTGCGGTGTGTAAATGGCTTTCGCCTTTGGATATATAATACACATCCGGGTCTTCTTCCTGTTCGTTCATCACCTCGGGATCATCCACCATTTTAACTACAATGTTGAATTCGTCCCATAAGTCCAGCGGCAGGTCATTACCGCACCGGTCGCAGGTTACCTCCAGTTTGCCGCCCACTTCGAACTTCAACAGCATAAAGCCATTTTGTTTGTCGAGGGTCAGTTTGATCTGCGCAATGCAGTTCCTGAAATCCTGCTCCTGGTATTCTACAAAGAACTTATCGTCGATATTGTATTCAAACTCATGAGTGCCTGGCTTCAAACCCACAAATGCGATATCAAAATTCCGTCGGCTGTTCATGAACTACCCTTTTAAAGAGTTTGCAAAGGTAAGGATAATCAAAGAAATAGGGAAATGAATTTGTGCAGTAGTTTCGCGTCGGTAAACGTCTAAAAAAAGTCATCCATAGCCAAAAAAACAATAAAATTATCAGATGAAAAAAACCACTATTGTACTGCTTTTGACAGCCTGCCTGTCCTTTTCCGCTGAAAGTCAGACCCTGGCCACCTTATCCGGACAAATTACCGATGCCGCCTCCCGGCCGGTACCCAATGCCTCGGTACACATAATCAATACCCAAATTGGCGCCACCGCAGATGCCGGGGGGCGTTTTACCCTATCCGGACTTCCCGAAGGGACCTACACCCTGCAGGTATCGGCCATCGGTTTTGCAGGTATTTTAAAGGAAGTGACCTTGCAGGGCACGGATAACAACCTGTCTTTCACCCTTATACCGGCCACCCGCGAGCTGGATGCCGTACTGGTATCGGCACAAAAAAAGGAGGAAGGGTTGCAAAAGGTTCCCTTCAGCGTTTCGGCGCTCGATGCCAGCCAGGTTACCAATTACCGGCTCTGGAACAGCCGCGACATCACGGCCATCGTGCCCAACCTGTATTCGGCCGATCCCGGCGATAACCGGCTGGTGACCTCGGTGCGCGGGGTGACCACCACCTCCTACGATCCTGCCGTGGCTACCTATATCGACGGGGTAAACCAGTTTGGCCTCGACACCTATATCGCGCAGCTTTTTGATGTGGAACGTATTGAGGTGCTGCGCGGGCCGCAGGGTACGCTCTATGGCCGCAATGCCATGGGCGGCGTTATCAACATCATTACCCGCCAGCCCGATAACCGCACCACGGGTTTTGCCGAAGCCAGCTTTGGTAATTATGGCCAGCAGCGTTACGGACTGGGGTTGCGTACGCCGATCGTAAAAGACAAACTGTTTATAGGCGTATCGGGGCTCTACGACCGGCGCAAAGGTTTCTATACCAACGAATTCAATAACAAGGATTTCGACCGCCAGCACAGCGCCATGGGCAATTATTACCTGCATTACCGGGTAAACCCCAGGTGGTCGGCCACATTGAATTTCAAACATGTGAACAACCGCAACGACGGTACTTTTACCCTGGTGAATGGGGTAGAAGAAGCGCTGAACAACCCTTTCAAACTCAACCAGGATGCCGTAACAGAACTGATCGATAATACATTGAACAGCTCGCTGTCTATCAATCATACCGGCCGCTATTTTAATTTCTCTTCGCAAACGGCGTATCAAACCAATCACCGCCATTATGCCGATCCCATCGATGGCGATTTTTCACCCATCGACGGTATTTCCATCATCAATAATTATGGTAAAGACTGGAATACGGTAAAGGTGTGGACACAGGAGTTCCGTTTCACCTCGCCGGCCGCTTCGCGTTCGCCCATCAAATGGACTGCAGGCACCTACCTGTTTGCACAAAACAACCCGGTAAAACAGGCCACCCGTTTTGGCGAAGATGCACAATGGGTAACCGGTCAGCCGGGCAGCAACTATTCCATTATCAATACCAGCAAAGGGAAAAGCAAGGGCATAGCCGTATACGGACAAGCCACCTGGAGTATTACCGACCGGTTTGATATCACTGCCGGGCTGCGTTATGATTACGAGCATAAAAAGCAGGATGTGCTGAGCGAATACCAGATGGACCCCGATCCCAACCCGCAGTTCGCGTTGGTGCCCGATACCGGAACTACCGCCAGCTACAATGCCGTTTCACCCAAACTCAGCCTGGCTTATCATCTTAATAACCGGCAGCAATTGTATGCCGTATACAGCCGTGGTTACCGTGCCGGCGGGTTAACACAAATTGGCGCCGACCCTTCGCAGCCACCCTTGTATGCTTACAAACCCGAATACAGCAATAATATCGAAGTAGGATTTAAGAACGAACTCTTGCAAAACAGGCTGCGCCTGAACATCGCCGCTTTCTATACTACCATCAACGATGCCCAGGTGCCCACGCTTGTATTGCCCGATGCCATTACCATTACCCGTAATGCCGGTAAACTCACCAGCAAGGGCGCCGAACTGGAACTGGCCGCCATGCCCTTCAGGGGACTGAAAGCCGATTATTCATTGGGTTATACCCATGCGGAATATACATCGCTGAAAGTACCGCAGGATGGCGCCGAAGTAAATTTAAAAGGCAACCGCCAGGTGTTTACACCGGATATGACGTCGATGCTGGCGTTGCAGTATGAATATGGGGTGAGCAAGGCCGTTAAGCTGGTGGTACGTGGCGAGTGGGCTTATATTGGTGAGCAATATTTCGATTTGGCCAACCAGATAAAACAGGATCCTTACAGTATTTTGAATACACGATTTGGTGTTTCATCGAAGCATGCAGATATTATGTTCTGGATGCGTAACATCACCGATGAAAAATATATTTCTTATGCGTATGATTTTGGAGCGGTGCATTTGGGTAACCCGCAAACGTTTGGGGTAACTATAACCGGGAGGTTGTAATAAAGCTAGTGGTTAGTAGCGAGTAGCTAGTGGTGCTCCTACTAGCTACTCGCTACCAGCCACTTGCTATTCCATAAAAACCGCAATCGCTGCGCCACAGTCAGCGCCATAATCTGTACATCCAGCCACAAACCGGCATTCCGCACATAATACACATCCCATTCATACCTGTGAATGGCATGCTGCTGTGTTTGCACCGGTCCATGATAACCCTTTACCTGCGCCAAACCGGTAATACCCGGCTGTACCAGGTTGCGGAATTTATATTGCGGTATGAATTGGGAGAAAGCATGGCAATCGGCATGCATATGCGGCCTCGGGCCTACAATGCTCATACTACCGGCCAGCACATTGATAAACTGCGGCAATTCATCGAGGTTGCTTTGCCGTAAAAACTTACCCAGCCGGTCGATCGGTGGCGGCTGATCGTCTTGTCGCATTTGACGTACCCGGTTATTGGGCAGTGTACGCAGTTTGATGCAGGTAAATGTTTTGCCAAACCGGCCCACTCTTTTTTGCAGGAAAAATACAGGTCCCTTTGAATTGAGTTTTATCAACAAAGCCAGCAGGGGAATCAGCCAGCTCAATACAAAAACGGTCACCAGCGCCGACACCAGGATATCAACCAGTCGTTTGGCTACAAAATACCATTTCCTGTCATCCAGGTATTGCCTGAGGGCCGACCCTTTATAAACGGTCAACTGTTCAGGCATTATGTCTGCAACCAATGCTTGTTCTCTACTCATTAAGGCAACCTTTTTATTTAATTAACAGTATCTAAGGTATACGGTTCATGGCACGGACCAGTTGCTTAACTCATAAATCAGCAGCATGCCTGTACATCCCAGGGAGGGTATTTTAAAGGTGTTGGCCTATTTTGACATTTTTAAGTACCCCTTAACAATTGATGAGATCGCCTTTTTCCACAATCAGAAAATGCGTCCCGATGAAGTAGCACTATGGTTACAGCAATTGACGGGCCAACATCGCGTTTTCCGGCTCGGCGAGTTCTATTCCCTGCATAATGAGGATGCTTTGCGCCAAAGACGACTGAATGGCAACAATCTGGCGGGGCAAATGTTGCCCCGGGCTTATCGTATAGCCCGCTTTTTATACCAGTTTCCCTTTGTGCGCGGTATCGGCATTTCCGGCTCGCTGTCCAAGCATTTTGCCGAACCTCATTCAGATATCGACCTCTTTATTATCACCCGCGCCAATCGCCTGTGGATTGCGCGCACCTGTATGCACCTGTTTAAAAAACTTTCTTACCTGGTTGGCCGCCAGCATTGGTTTTGTATGAATTATTACATCGATGAAGAAGCATTACACATCGAGGAACATAACATTTTTACGGCCACCGAAATAGCTACCCTGTTACCGGCGGCCGGCATGAATAATTTCTTTATACGAAACGATTGGGTAAAAACCTATTTCCCCAACGCCGGTGAACACAAAAAAGATGTACATAGTGTACGCAATACATGGTACAAACAAGCGCTGGAATGGGTGTTCGATCGCGATTGGCTGGATGATTACCTGCTGCGGCTTACCAATAAACGATGGATACTAAAAGAACAGGCGCATAAACGAAATGCCAAAGGCAATCGTATGGGACTGCGCAATGGCAAACATTTTTCAAAACCCAACCCCGTTTTCTTTCAACAAAAAATATTGGAAGCATGGCACAGCAAGGTGCAGGCAATCACATTATCGAACCTGGACCGTATGATCGTGTAAAGGCTTCCTGGCCGACATCCACATTTTCCCTTTTGCCCATGTAGATCGCAGCTTTAAAACCGGCAATCTGAATAAATTGGCTACCGGTTTTTGTAATGCCTTATGATAACTTACTTCGTAATTGATCATTTGAATGGCATAATCGTAATACTTTCTGTTATAGGTGCGTTGAAAATCGATATCGCGGTCGGTACTGCTGTCCCAGGGCAGGTGGGTCACAAAGCGGCTTTCTACTTCGGTGTACAACGGGGTGCCTTTGATGGGATAAGCCACCGTGATGGTGAACAGATCGGGATTGGCGTTCTTTAAATGCCGCACCGTAGCATAAATATCTTCCTGGGTTTCGCCCGGGTAACCTACCATAATAAAAGTGCCCGCCTGCAAACCATGCTGCCGCGCCAGCCTGATCATGGCCTGCACCTGTTCTACTTCCACGCGCCGGTCCATGAGGTCGATCACTTTTTGTGAACCGCTTTCAGCCCCGATCCACACCCTAAAGCAGCCGCTTTTTTTGAGATGGATGATCACGTCTTCATTCATCCTGTCTGCACGGGTAATACATTCATAAGGCATAACGAGGTTACGGCTCGTAATTTCCTGTGTAAATGCGGCGAGCCATTGATGGCTTACGGTAAACACATCGTCTACAAACCACAAACTATCGGGATGGTATTGTTCTTTTATCTGTGCAATTTCATTTACCACGTTGGCCGGGCTGCGGCGGCGATAGCTTTGTCCGTATACCGCACGGCTGCACCACTTGCAACTATAGGGGCAGCCCCGCATGGTGCTTATAGACATGGTGCTGGCGCCATGTTTTTCTTTCCATGCTTCCAGGTATAAACTCATATCCACTTTATGGCGGTTGGGAAAGGGCAGGGCATCCAGGTTTTTCAGTTTGGTGCGTTCGCGGTTTTGTTGTTGGGTATAAGCGATGCCATCGATATCGGCTACTGATCCTTTTCCATCGATGTACTGCACCAACTCCAGCATCGTTTGTTCTCCTTCTCCCAAAACAATAAAGTCGGCGCCCTGCTCCAGGAAGTTTGGTACATGGTTGCGTACTTCCGGTCCGCCTAATACAATACGCGTACGATGCAAGGCCGGGTGCGCTTTTATAAATCGAATAATGCGAATGATATTCAATTTCGTCATCAGGTTGGTGTACAAACCCACAACATGCGGACGCATATGAAGCAATTTCGCACACAATACATCAAAAGAAGAAAAGGTGCTATCGAACACCTCATTTTGATATCCATGCTGTTCCAGGTAAGCAGATATGTAAAGAATTCCCAGCGGTACATAGGGCCGCATGATGGCCTGTTCTTTGGCATCTTCTGCTATAAAATAACCGTGCGTTAACAGGATGGTCATAACGGGCTTTTTTTAAAAAGAAGAAAAACATGATCGGCCAATGATGGTAACCAGGCTGCGCGTTGTTCTAAATGCTCCAGGGTGCGAAAAAAATGACGACGTTGTTGCATGGCGCCTTCCATATAAGAGGGTGGAATAAACAAGCCTACCGGTTTTTTTTGTACCAGTTGCATGGGGTACATCAGTTGTGCAAACCGTGATATGGAATAATAATACACCGGTTGATGCACGCCATCAGCCAGCGGCACCATCACCGGTTTATTCGTCCACCGGCGACACGCTGCACGCATTTTACCCTTACCCAGGTAATACAGCAGTTCCCACAAACAGTGTTTTCCAAAGATCACCGCCGCCAGGTGACCACCGGGTTTCAGCAGTGCGTGCAGTTCGCTGCTCAATACAAAAAGATCGGCAGGCGATACACAATTCATACCCGCGAAATTCGAAAACACCAGGTCGAACTGCTGTTTGGGAAAGGTTTTTATGAGTGTATCGAAGGCGCATGTGTAAAAGGAAGGGTTGGTGTGCACGCCTTTGGCTTTGGCCATAGCGATCATCCGGTTTGATTGATCCGTGGCCGTTACCATATGTCCCTGTTTGGCCAGCCAGTAGGCATCTTCGCCTGTTCCGCAATTGATCTCCAGTATATGCATGGTGCCGGTTAACAAAGGCTGCAGCCATTTTCTGCTCATCATTCTTTGTGCGCGCCCTGTGCGGCTTTCGGTGAACACCACATCGTAGTGGCAAGCCAGTACATCGAATTGCGATCGTTTACTCATTAACATAACGGTTCAACTGCATTCGTTCATAAAGCAGACCGGGCATGTGCCAGCAGGCCGCGGCCATTTTTCGTAATTCAGCATAGCTTACCGTTAAAGGGTTTTTCAGGGCTTTCCGCATCGCCATCCAGGCCTGTTGTTTCCTGAACACCAGGTGCACATAACGGTGCAGCTTTTTATAATATTCAGGCGGATACGTATTGCGGAACATAAGCAGCAGTTCGTCACTATCTGTCCAGTTGGATTTTTCCCTGAGCTCGTTTTTTACCCGTTCGTAAAAAGCTGTACCCGGCAGGGGATACGATACCGAGATGCCGATCTCGTGGGGCATCAGGTCGCGTATCATTCGAATGGTGAGGGCGATATCGTCCTTTGTTTCGCCGGGATAACCGAATTGTATAAAGAAGGAGGGGTGAATGCCGTGTTTTTTGAGCAAACGGGTAGAGGTATAGATCTGTTCCACCGTAGTGCCCTTGTCCATGGCATCGAGAATTTTTTGCGAGCCGCTTTCCGCGCCCATCCAAATGGTTTGGCAGCCGGCTCTTGCCAGGTCCTTGATATAATTTTCCTGCAGCAGCAGGTCGGCCCGGCACTGTATCTTGAATTTGAAATGCAGCCCTTCTTTTTCCACCAGGTTGGCAAAGGCATGCACCCAGCCGGGTTTCAAACCGAAGATATCATCGCAGAACCAGATATGGTCGAACCGGAATTTTTCCTTTAATAGTTTTAATTCCTGCACCACGTTTTCGGGCGAGCGTGAGTTGTAGCGGTTGCCGTAAATGGGTTTGGCGCACCAGTTACATTTGAAAGGGCAGCCGCGGGTGGTGGCCATGTTCAGGGAAAAATAGCCCGTGCTTTTTAACCACATGGCGCGGTAGGGCGATATATCCAGCAGGTCCCAGGCAGGGAAGGGCAGGGCATCGAGGTCTTTCATCACTGGTCGGCGGGCGGTTTTTACCGAAGAGTAAGCCAGGCCTGGTATATGGTGGAAGGTTCCGGTGGGTAGGGCCTTGACAAGTTCCAGCAGGGTCATTTCTGCTTCACCCAGTAGCACAAAGTCAGCTCCCTGTTCCAGGTATTGCTGGTAATGATCGGTGGAATCGGAACTGGATACGATCACCGTACAGCCTTTTGCTTTGGCCATGTTGATCATTTCGAAGGCCGCCTGCCGCATGTTGGTGAGGCACATTTTGGTGAGGTAGTTGAAGCCGTCGTCGTACAATACGAATATGCCTGGCTTATGCTGGTGGAGGGCCGTGCTAATATCGGCGGCGCTGTTGGCAAATAGCGTATCATAAAATGAAACGGGGTAACCATGTTGTCGTAGCAGCGCGGCTGCATACAGCGTACCCAATGGCGGATAGGGTTGGGCGGTGGCCCATTGTTTGGGATCGAAACGTAAAAAGTAGCTATGCGTGAAAAGGATCATACCTCGGCATCATACGGATTATTTTGGCGGGTAGTTGCCTGTAAAACAACCATTTTTCACGGGTTGCGTATGGTATTGGGAAAATTGGCATCTTAAGTTGATTACAATACAGCATTTAAAAAGCCGGTTAAGCTACACAACTGTTTTGCTGCCGCTGGCGGCCTTGTTATTATATTATATAGCGAAAGCTACGGCGGCGCCAACTGGTGATTTCGCCGCTTATTATTTCGGCAGTAAAGAACTATGGCAGGGCAACTACCAAACTGCCTACGATGCCTATGCTTTAAGCCAGTCTGCGGCCTCACAGGGTTATACGGTTTTTACTGCGTATACACCTTTCCCGCCATTTACAGCGTTGGTGATGGCGCCTTTTCTTCTACTGCCTATAACATGGGCAAAAATTACATTCAATATTGTATCGGCGGGTTTGTTCCTGTATACCATTCGCCGGACCGCCCGGTTTTTTAATCTTTCCGTTTGGCTGCTGGCCTCTATACCGCTCATCTTTTTTATGCCTGTACGTAACCACATGCTGCTTGGCCAGGGCTACCTGTTGCTTGCCGTGTTATTACTGGAAGGCTATATGGCGTATAAAAAAGGATATCTGGTACGTGCGGGTTTTTTATGGGCAGTAGCCATTGCTTTTAAAATATTCCCGGTATGTATTGTATTCTTTTTGGCGGTACGCAAACAATATAAACAATTGGCCTTTTGTATAGCCATTGGAGTGGTGTTGGGTATGCTTTCCCTCTGGTGTGCAGGTTTCGATGCCTGGAAATACTACCTGTTTACACTAATGCCTCGTTTGAGCAACGGCGAATTAAACGACAGCTATACCTATATATTTCAAAGCGCATGTATGCTGTTGAAAAACCTGTTTGTATACGATGCTGTTCAAAATCCTATGCCTTTTATAAATAACTTTTACTTATTCATAATAGCCAATATCATATACAAATCCATTATTCTCGGTTCGGCCGCAGGCGTCAAAGACGACTGGAAGGCATTTGGAGTTTGGATAATGGCCAGCATGCTCATCTCGCCCAACGGTTCTTCTTATTCTTTGATTTTACTTTTTATTCCCTTAATGGCTTTTTCAAACAGGATGCTGTTACTGTTCCTGATCTGCTGGTTACCCATTCAATGGTTTGAATCGTTACCGGTTTTCGCACGCTTTCCCCGCCTTTACCTGATGCTTATTTTCTTTGCCTCCATCGCCCAGTGGACCTGGAAACCCATGTTGGCCTTTACCACCATTTTCCTGTTAACCGATCTCGGCAAATTTTTTCCGCAACCCGATAACAGCCGTTATTTGTTTGCCACCAATGCACCGCTTATTTACGGAATGGATATACAACAAAACCACCTGGTATATTACTACTGGAACAGCAGCGGCAGCCACGAAGTAATTACCAACATACAGGTCAACGATTTCGAAGAAGTACCGATCATCAACAACCAACTTGTGTACAACAGCCAGCAACTCACCCATTCCAAAGATCTTAAAAAACAGGCAATGCTTATCAACGGCAGCCAGCTCATTTATTTATCCGATAAAAACAGGGGAGTGGGGTTTTATACCATACGAGTTCTCAAATAATCCAATAATTCCTTTAACTTCCCGATCACCGCCTCCGCCTTCACCTCCTTCATACAATAATGATTACCCCCACATGGTAACCTTTCAAAATAGTGCACACAAGGTGAACAGCCCTTTTCCAAATACAAACTCAAATGCCTTTTCTCTTGTCCCTCCCTTACCTTCAAATAATTCCCCGGGTTGGTAGGCCCCCACACCGAAACAGTTGGCAATCCCAACTTCCTCGCCATATGCAACGGCCCGCTATCGATACTCACCAAACAAACTCCTTTCTCCGCCATAAAACGATAATACGATTCAAAATCAAACACACCTGCCATATTCACCATCCGGCTATTCCCATCGATCAACTTATCAATATCCACCCTGTCTTTCTCCGTTCCCAAAAAAGCCACCTGGTAAGGTGTATGCCACACGATCCATTCACAAACCGCTGCCAACGTTTCCTCAGGCAACTTTCTGCTAAGCGCCAGTTCACTACAGGTATTATTGATTAATATATAAGGTTTATTCAACTCTGCGCCACGCACCGGCGCCACTATTACCTTGTTTTGCACTACACCCGTCATCGCCTCCGTCATGCTCCAGTAATTATCTTCCAAATACCCCTTCCGGTTGAACAACACATTATGTGTATTCAGATATCTCCTGAAAAACACCGGCTCCAAATAAAACCCAAACCGGTTCCTTGCCATCGTCATCAACGCATACACCGTGGTTAACTTAGAATACACTTCCATATCCGCCACCCACCAATCCTTCATCCGCCACATTCTGTACAAATAACGCAAAGCACCCAGCCCCAAACCGCCTGTATCAACACGCCATATCTCATCAAACACACCAAACGGTTTTATCCCTTCACCTATATTATGTTCAGTAAGTAAAATGAGTTTTGTAGCAGGAAACCGCTGCCGCACAGTTTTAACCGCATCACTGGCTACCACCAAACTACCCAAACCCATCAGCTTGATAAACAATATCTGTTTAGGTGCATTATGTATGCTATGGTTTCTGCGCAGCAAAATACCCAGTAACCTGGTTACCGGTATAAAAGCGGCTATCAGCAAATATCCCAGCCACTTATCGATTTTTCGATTGACGGTGAGTTGCACGAAATATGAAGGAATCGTTAAAACAGGAAATTGATCCGCACCTACTACGCAATAAAGGCAATACCGGTTGCCTTGCTGATGATTCTTTATAAAGCAGTTGTAGTTTAGAAAAAAGAATAATGTACCAACTAACGGTATAGATAATCCCAGTTATACTATTTTAAGTGTTTTCTGTACTCCCTAAAATTTGGATGAGTTAGCGAAAAAAACTAATATTGCCCTCCGCTGTTGAAACATACGCTAACCCTCTTGCAGAACCGGACCCTTGGGATCAGGCAACTATACCGGCTATAAATAACTAAGTTCCAGATATTGTTCATTGGTATGAGCAGTGAAGGTCTTTTTATTTTTTTCATCATTAAACCTTATCATCATGAAAAAGGGATTTGCTTTTTTCATTCCGTGCTCAGGTATTTTCTTCCTTACCCTGGCGCCATCCTTCAACCCGGCTTCGGCCAACACCCATCCTACAGACACAGCTTTTTATTTTAACGAACGCGGACAATTACTATGGCAGCAACCGCAAGCCATGCAACCCGGTTGTTATGTGATTCGCACGCAGAAAAAATTCCAGGAACTATACTACGATTTCCTGCAATCCGATTCGGTTACCACGCAGGGATCAAAACCCTACAAACCTGCCGATGTACAACACATTCCTCGTCACCTGGCCAAAAGGGTAGAAAAACTGATCCGTGAAGGACAGGTATATCACCCGCTGGTGCGCGACAACATATTCGAGATACTCGATCAGGGAACCTTACATCTTATGCGCAGCCACATCAAAAGCAGTTGCGGCGGCCACGACGATAGCAGCGATCACAAAGAATATGGCGGATTGATAAAACAGGACGGCAGCATGACTTACTTTGCCGGACTCGCCGCCAATCCCACCAGTTTTGGCGGAAGCAGTTTATACATCAGGGGAACCGGCACCGTCGAGTACCACAGCCATCCCGCGGGTTATGTAGAAACTGCTGAGCAAAACAGTTCAGAGCTCGTTACCAATATGGTGACCATTACCGGCAGTAAAACACGCACCAGCGAACGAAAATACATTGCCTACATACAGGGACCATCCAGAGTAGATCAGCAGGCCGTGGGGGATCGCACAGGTTATGTATTCGGCATGAGCTCGCGGTTGATTTATATATACGATAGTGAAGGGGTGAAAGCCACCCTGCCCATTGCATTTGCAGAGAAAGTATTGCCAAAGAAGAAATTGCAGAAGGGTAGGAAGGCGGTGAATACGTCACTGGCCGTGAGATAGAATGAAGTCAGAGATCGGAGGTCGGAGGTCGGAAGTCGGAGGTCGGAAGTCAGAAGTCAGAAGCGGTTGTATTTCCGACCTCTGACCTCAGACTTCCGACTTCACTATCCGTGCCACAATTTTATCGATAGGCAGCGTCACCACCTCTTCCGAAAACGCATTCCACTCAATAAACCGGAAGGTTTCCGTGGTGCCCGTTGCCTTGTACACTGCCATTTGTTGTTCATCAAAATCAAAAGGCTTTGTCCGCAACGGCACTTTGATGGGTTCCAGCGCATACGCGTAATAATAGATGGAAAGTATCTGATCGCCCGGGTTGAACGCACTCTGCTGGTAAAAATCCGTGGTATATATATGATCGCCAATACGCACCTCCAGGTCCATCTCTTCCTTAAATTCCCGTTTAAGACAATCACGCGTGCCTTCGCCTATTTCCAAACCGCCTCCGGGAAACTTGGTATATAATCCGCCACGGATATATTCATCGCTAACCAGCACCTGTTTGTTTTCATTCAACAAAATGCCATAAACCCGTACACTAAGCATAATTAAAATATTTTCTTCCGCAAAAAGAACCAGCCTATTACCAGCGAGATAACCAGCGATAAAGATACCGGTATATAAAACGCGTAGGGCGATTTGGCGTAGGGGATGGGCACGTTCATGCCGTAGATACTGGCAACCAACACCGGAAATGTTAACACAATCGTGATCACCGATAACCGTTTCAACACTTCGTTCTGGTTATTGGCGATGATGCTGGCAAAGGCATCCAGCGTACTGCTGAGGATGTTGGTGTAGATATTCGCCATTTCAAGGGCCTGTGAATTATCTACGATGAGGTCATGCAAAAATTCATTCTCATCTTCATTCAGTCCCAGGAAATTTGTGCGCTCGATCTTCATCAGCAACATTTCATTGCTGCGCAGCGCGGTTACAAAATACACCAGGCTTTTTTGTATACGCATCAGCTGCAGCAGTTGTTCGTTACGGCTGGCAGCATAGAGTTTTTGTTCCAGGATATTCCTGCGCTGGTTGATCTCTTTCAGGTACTCCATGTAGGTTTGGATGATCTTTTCGAAGATCTTCAGCACCATCATTTTCCGGTTATCGGGATGGCGGTTCTGAAAGGTGGCCAGGAATTTTTTGATGGCGCCGTTCTCGAACGAGTTTACCGTAAGGATCTGGTTGTGCGTAAGGATCACGCAAATGGGGATGGTGATATAATAGGCATCGCTTTCGTTGAAGGAATTGTTTTCGGTGGGTGTTTTGATCACCACCAGTTTTACATTGTCTTCTTCTTCGAAGCGCGATCTTTCGTCGATGTCCAGCGAGTCGGTAAGGAAGTCGAGCGGTATATCCAGCAGGCCCGATAATTCAGAGAACTCCTCCTGTTTGAGCGGGGGGAGCACATTGACCCAGGAGCCATTTTCGGGTTTGTCGATGGCTACCGTTTGATAGTTGATATTTTTGAAATACTGAATCATGGGGCGGCGCAAAGGTAAGGCCGGTTTTTGATTCAGACGGATATTTTTAGCTGTTGGTTTTCAGCTCCAGGGTGCCCTCAAATACTTTTTCGGCCGGGCCGCAGAGCCAGATGTTTCGATAGGCGTCGTCATCTACCCGGTCGTACTCCACCGTAATGCGGCCGCCGCGGGTATGCACCGTTACATCGTTGAAGCCCCGTTCGTTATGATAACAAACCAGGGCCGAGGCGGTGACGCCAGTGCCGCAGGAGAGGGTTTCATCTTCCACCCCGCGTTCGTAGGTACGCACGATGATCTCGTCATCATCCTTGTGCTGCACAAAGTTGACATTGATGCCCTCTTTGGCGAAGTCGTTGCTGTTTCGGATGTCTTTCCCATGGCGGAAAACATCGTATTTCATCACATCTTCGATCATTTTCACATAGTGCGGCGAGCCTGTGTCCAGAATAAAATCGCCGTGGTAGCCTTTGATGCCGTCCACATCTTTCATTTTCAGGCTTACCGTGCCATCGTCGTCGATCTCCGCCTCATGCGGACCGTCCACCGCTATAAAATCGTACTTATTTTTTTTGATACCTATATTATAGGCAAACTTTACGAGGCAGCGGCCGCCATTGCCGCACATGCTGCTGGGCCGGCCGTCGGCATTGTAGTATTTCATTTCAAAATCGTAGCCTTCGGCTGTGTTAAGCATCATCAGTCCATCGGCGCCAATACCAAAGCGCCGGTCGCATACAAAGCGCACCTGGTCGTTGGTAAGGCCATTGTACCGCCCGTCGCGGTTATCGAGAATAACGAAATCATTGCCAGTTCCCTGGTATTTGTGAAAGGTCAGTTCCATAAAAGCTAGTGGTAAGTGGCTAGTGGCTAGTTGGTTTGTTTGTTTAGATTTTCGATTAGTTTGCTAAGTATTCGAAAGACGGAGATTAAGAGTCTGGAGATGTTGTCCAGTTGTTCGGGTTTGGTATAGCCAAGATGAATGGAAATTTCAAGTTGTGTGTCTATTTCCACTGCCGAACTTCTTGACATCTCAAAGAATCTGATTTTCTCCGGTTTAGACCTTCTGGCCGCTCCCTCTGCAATATTACTACAAACTGAAATAGCGGCCCTCCTTAACTGATTAATTATAACATATTGTTCTTCTTTTGGGAATTGCCCGGTTAAACTATATATCTCTCTCACAAGTTTTAGTCCCGCCTGGTAAACAACCAGGTTCTTATGTGATAAATTCAACATTAGAATAACGTTTGAAGGTTAATAGTGTTTGTTTTCCACTACTAGCCACTAGCCACTTGCTACTAGCTTTTCCCCAATACCTCTAATGTATTAATTATGAGCTGCTGTATGGCCGCCATGCCGTCTTTGCTGAACTGTTTCGTAATGCGGTTCGCCACAATGGCGCTCAGGCTCAGACAATGATGGCCCAGCATACGGCCCAGGCCATAGATGGCCGCCGTCTCCATTTCAAAGTTGGCAATGCGGTAGGGCCCATATTCAAACTGGGTAAGCCGGTCTATCAGGTGGGGATTACTAAGGCCCAGCCGCAAAATACGCCCCTGCGGACCATAAAATCCCGGGCATGTGACCGTAATACCCTGGTGGAAGTTGTTTACAAAATGTTTGAGCAGCGAGGCGCTGCCCCTGCTGATATAGGGCTGGGAGATGCCCTGGTTCAGCTGGGTTTGCGTAATAAACGACTGCAGCAGCTGTTTTTCCTCATCCGTTTGATCGAGCCGGTAGAAGTTAAGGAGGTTATCGATACCCAGTCCATGGGTGGAGGCTACAAAGCTGTCGGTAGGAATATCCGCCTGCAAAGAACCCGCCGTGCCGATGCGGATGATGTCGAGAACAGTGAGTTGTGGTTTTATCGCCCGCGTTTCCAGGTCGATATTCACCAGTGCATCCAACTCATTCAGTACTATATCAATATTATCAGGCCCAATCCCCGTGGAAATCACCGTTATGCGTTTTTTACCCAGGTACCCCGTATGGGAAATGAACTCCCGGTGCTGGTTTTTGAACTCAATTTTATCGAAATGTTTGCTCACGGCCGCTACCCGGTCCGGGTCGCCCACCGTAATAATGGTAGGGGCCAGTTCTTCCGGCCGTATATCGAGGTGATAGATAGCGCCCCGTTTATTGACGATAAGTTCCGATTCCTGAATACGTTGCATAAAAAATGTGTTGGTCAGGACGTGTCAAATATCCGATAAATGTACTACTTTTGCGAGCCTTTGGCGGGTGAGAGCCTGGCCGGGGAAATGAGTTTTAAATAGGGTTCCGTGGCCGAGTGGCTAGGCAGAGGTCTGCAAAACCTTTTACAGCAGTTCGAATCTGCTCGGAACCTCGGGTGGCAGGATCGCAGGGATGCGATCCTGTTTTTTATTGCAAACAGTTTTATAATATCGATTTCATTTTCAGTCTTTTATAAGAGCTGTCATCTTCGGATACTTTTTACCTTCATCCTGACGGCGTAAGAAAATCGCGTGATATCAGACCGAACGGTTCGAATGTTTTAAGCCAGGAAACGGGACTATTTACATATTAAACGGAAGTAGTTTCATACCAATTGCAGTTTTTTCCCTTGTGAATCACTAATAACGCTGATATATCCTATTTTGTTAGTCGCTATGCTTTAGCTCAAAGAGACGTTGTTAATTAGAGTTTGCAGTAATAATGCAACTGCATAATTTATATACAGGGGATACCATCGACGCAACATTTTGCTGATCAGGTGTGTGAATAACCGGTTAAATTGAAAAAAACAATCACATTGAAGCACTTGATACAAACTCAGGGTGGTCAGTTACTAAATAAGGTAAACCTAATGGGAGGAAGAATGCAAGAATATGGAGCGAATTTAGAAGAAGTGTTAACCAAATATAATTTGCCGAGATAGTTATGTACAACAAAATAGATATATCCCCTTATGGCAATATGCTCGTTTTCAAAAAGGGTTATACTGCGGAGTTTGTGAAAAAAGCTATTCAAAAGCATCGGTTGAATGGACTAAGAATATTTGACCATTTTGATAGATTAGATTCACTTGATTTTTTAAAGGATTATACCTTCCTTGAAAAACTGGGAATAGATTGTATGTACGACCACGATTATAGTTTTCTGACCAGTTTAACCCAGCTTAAACATTTGAGTATTGGAATTTCTGTTAAACAATTAAATGCAATTGATTTAAGCAATCAGCAAGAACTTGAAACTCTTGGAATTAATTGGCGGAAGAAAATAACTGGACTCGAGAACTGTAAAAGATTATCATTGCTAACCCTTGCTGATTTTAAGGAGAAAGACTTACAGAAAATACAAGGCTTGAAAAGCTTAGTTGAGTTGCGGATAAAAACAGGTGCAATTGAAAATTTATCTGGTGCAGATAAGTTGATTAACCTTCGCAGCTTGAACATCGGAAACTGTAAAAAACTGCAATCAATCAAAGCAATTAATCATTTGCCAAACCTGAAAGCGCTTTACTTGGATGTATGCCCGAATATTAACGACTATGGAGAAGTATCATACTTGCCAAACTTGGACACACTTAGCCTGACAGACTGCGGAAAAGTTCAATCGCTGAAATTTGTAGAACGATACGATGCACTGCAAAAACTCTCCTTACTTGGAAATACCGTTATTCTTGATGGTGATTTAGTTCCTGCAAAACGCATAAAATCGTTACAGCATAAACACTACAGCCATTATAATGTAAAGCTGGGAAACCCTTCTTATAATCAGAATGTGAAGAATAATTTAGAGAAGATAAAAAACTGGTTTAAATGATTGGCTGAGACCTTTAATACAGTTTATTTATGGAGGTTAAGCCTGCCTTTGACTTCTTCATAGCAGTTTATTTTACACTCCCGGAGCTTACAATATTTTGTAACAAGAATGTTTTGGGGAAATGAAAACTAATTATTTTAAACTAATATTTTGCAAATTATATCATTGGATCAAGTATTTGAACGTTGATGATATTCCGCAGTATACAACATTGAGTATTTATTCTATATTGGTCTTTTTTAATGTGATGTCTGTAGTTGGCTTTATTAGATATGTTATAAAAGGTGATGCGTTTTTTAAAGTGCCCCTTGTGTATATTTTGATACTGTATTTGGCAGTGACGGCAGTACTCTATTTATACTTTATCAGGAATAAAAAATATATCGAGTTTTACAAAACGTACAGTAAAACAATCCTGAGTAAACCTTTTAGCAGTGTACTTACTGCAATGTATATAGTAATAAGTGTACTACTATTTATCTTTGTTATGGTTATCTTATAGTAGATAAAGAATTAATTTTGTGCTGGCATACTATCAAATTTTTCTTCGAGAGATAATTGTTCCTGCAGCAATGTCTCATTATCGAAGAAAATAGAAAAGAAACTTTTTATCAATGCAAAGTCATTAACCCTGTAAATATCAAGCCACTTTTTTGTTTTTTCACGACCTAGTCCTAAAAAGCCTTTTGATGTTTTTGGGTAAACATATCCAACAAGATAACTGTATTTATTTTTATTGCCGGCAATTGAAACCCATAATGAGTTGTTTGTATCCTGATTGGTAGCAAAAACAGTGGCGGAGCAGCCTTCCTGTATTTCACTATACTTCTCCAATTGCTCCATCCAGGGGAATTGATCAATTATATTTAAGAAACCGGGCAGATCAATTTGACTTTTTTCATCGTATTGCGTATAGTCGTAGCCAGCTAATTGAATACTGTAAGTAAACATAGGCCATGAATATACGGAAAAAAAGACCGATGTTAGACTTTTTCAAATTATATACATTTCAAGACATGTTCTCCTTTAGCGTAAGCCACCGAGCAACCCACTAAAGTTCCGGAAGCTTTTTCCAGTTTTGAGGAAGTAACCCATTCATATTAGCAGTGGTGAACAGATGCATGTTTTCTAATACATCCCTCAGCCAATAATATGGATTTATGTCGTGCAGTTTGCAGGTAGCGAGTAAAGAATACACCATGGCAGCACGCTGCGCCGATT
>Ga0065721_10049069_pt1 | contig 47665 bp, 40 predicted proteins | sample Mesricmetagenome_FD_59108 | JGI IMG/M metagenome (GOLD analysis project Ga0065721, IMG submission 59108) | Mesophilic microbial community from rice straw/compost enrichment Sample: eDNA_1 v2 (version 2) | ecosystem: Engineered > Solid waste > Grass > Composting > Bioreactor | place: USA: Davis...
GGGGCCAGTGGCGGCAGGTGCCCGCCTGTCTCGGCCCGCTCGACTGCCCCTACTTCCTGCCCCCCAGCCCGGTTACCCCCTCTTAAATCCTCATAACGAACGTTACAACGAACGTTCCGCGCGCAACCAGTCGGCGCCGTCGCGTGTCTGACAGACAGTCAGGAAGGAGGCAACGATGGGTCTTGTGTTTCTGGGGGTTGTGCTGTTTGTTCTTTCGCTCATCCTGCCCAAGGCGTTCGCGGATGTGCGCAAGAACGTCGGCGGCATTGCCATGCTGGCCCGGTTCGTGTCCGTCCTCATGATCGTCGGCGGTATCGTCGGCTCGGGTATCACGATCGTCCCCACGGGGTACCGGGGCGTGCTGCTGCGCTTCGGCGCGGTGCAGGGAGTGCTCAAGGAGGGCATCCACCTGATTGTGCCTCAGGTCAACACCGTGGAGCTGGTAGAGGTGCGTACGCAGAAGGAGGAGACGCAGTCGCAGGCGGCGTCCAAGGACCTCCAGATGGTTTCTACCACGGTGGCGCTCAACTACCACATAGATGAGGAGGGCGTAGACGACCTGTTCCAGAAGGTGGGTACGGACTACCGCAAGCGTATTATCGATCCGGTGACGCAGGAGAGCCTGAAGGCGGTGACGGCGCGCTACACGGCGGAGGAGCTAATCCGGCTGCGCGACAAGGTGAAGGCCGAGGTGCAGAGCGAAATGACGAACCGTCTGCGCCCCTATAACATCGTGGTGGAGCCGAGCGGCGTGTCGATCACGAACTTCGCCTTCAGTGATGAGTTCAACCGCGCCATTGAGCAGAAGCAGGTGGCGCAGCAGACGGCCGAGAAGCAGAAGTACGTGCTGCAGCAGGCCAAGCTCCAGGCGGAGACGGCCATCACGGAGGCCCGGGGTGCCGCGGAGGCGGCGCGCATCAATGCGCAGGCGCTCCAGGCGCAGGGCGGCTCCCGCGTCCTGGCCCGTGAGTGGATTGAGAAGTGGGACGGCAAGCTGCCGACGGTCAGCGGGGGCAACAGCGGCAGCATGATTATCGACATCCGCAGCCTGATGAGCGAGGCGGAGAACGGCGCGGCGGCCCGGGGACAGTAGCCCGCCCTCTGCCCGGAACGCCCCGGTAACGCTTGAGTCGCCCGGCGGTTTCGACCGCCGGGCGGTTTCATGCGTCCCGGCGTGCTACAATCAGGCAGCATTTCGACGGACGAGGAGTGGAGTCATGGGCCTGCTGGACGGGAAGAAGGGCATCATCTACGGCGTGCGCAACGAGCGCTCGATCGGCTGGGGCTGCGCGCAGAGCCTGGCGCGGGAGGGGGCGCAGTTCGCCCTGACGTTCTTCGGAGAGCGCGAGGAGAAGGACGTACGCAAGCTGGCCCCCACGCTGGGCGAGGGCGTGGTTCCCCTGATTCACGGCTGCGACCTGACGAAGCAGGACCAGATTGACGCCCTGCATGAGCAGGTAAAGGCGACGTTCCCGGACGGTATTGATTTTGTGGTGCACTCGGTCGCCTTTGCGAAGGGGCTGTCGGGCCGCTATGTGGACGCGAGCGCGGAGGACTTCAGCATCTCTCTGCTCTCGTCGGTGCATACGCTGGTGGCCGCCGCGAAGGCCGCCGAGCCGCTGATGCCGAACGGCGGGGCCATCGTGACGCTGACCTACATCGGCGGCGAGCGGGTGATTCCCAACTACAACACGGCGGGCGTGGCGAAGGCGGCGCTGGAGTCGTCGGTGCGGTACCTGGCGCACGACCTGGGGCCGAAGGGCATCCGCGTGAACGCCATCTCCGCGGGGGCGACGATGACCCTGAGCGCCCGGGGTATTTCGGGCTTCACGGACATGTTCAAGTTCAGCGGCGAGGTGTCCCCGCTGCGCCACCCGACCACGATTGATGAGGTGGGCGATGCGTGCGCCTTCCTGGTGTCGCACTGGTCCCGGGGGATGACGGGGGACGTCGTGTTTGTGGACAGCGGTTACCATATCCTCGGCATGCCCTCACGGGGCGGCGAGTAGTCCCCCTCCGGAATCTCACCGGGACCGGGCAGCCTGACGCGTCGGGCGGGCGGCGGAGTGCTATAATGCGTTGACACGCCCGCCCCTACTGCCTCCGTTGCCGCCCGCCATGCCCTTCGTCTTTACCCTTACCCCCTACTCTCGGCGCCCCTACCCCGCGGTTGTGTGCCTCGTGCTGCTGCTGGCAGCGGCCTGCGCGGGGTGGCCGCCTCGCGCGTGCCGGGCACAGGAGACGCCGCCCCCGCCGCCGCAGCCACAGCAGCCCCGCCCCAGGGTCGGGCTGGCGCTCGGCGGCGGGGCGGCGCGTGGCCTGGCGCACGTGGGGGTGCTGGAGTGGCTGGAGGAGAACCGCATCCCGGTGGACTACATCGCGGGCACCAGCATGGGCGGACTGGTGGCGGGGGTGTACGCCTCGGGGATGTCCGCGCCGGAGATACGGGCGTACCTGAGCCGCGTGGACTGGTTTGACACGTTCGCGGGCGAACCGCCGTACGAAGTGCGCAACATCCGCCGCAAGCAGGACCGGCGGGAGTACCCCAGCTCTCTGGAACTCGGCCTGCGTAGCGGTGTGCAACTTCCGGGGGGGCTCGACCCGGCGCACCCGGTGGGCCTTCTGATCTCGCGGGCGGTGTTTCCCGCCGGGCCGGTCACGGACTTTTCGCAGCTTCCTATCCCCTTCCGCTGCGTGGCGGCGGACCTGCGCCGCGGCGACGAGGTGGTGATGGGGGGCGGCTCCCTGGTCACCGCGCTACGGGCGACGATGGCGCTCCCCGGCCTCTTTACGCCCGTGGAGCGCGAGGGCCGGCTGCTGGTGGATGGCGGCGTCCTGAACAACGTGCCGGCGGATGTGGTGCGGGCGATGGGCGCGGATGTGGTAATCGCGGTGGATGTGGGGCTGCCGCTCGACCCCGAGGCGAAGATCGGGTCGGTTATTTCGGTGCTGCTGCGCGTGGCGGATGTGCTGACGGCGGTGAAGAACCAGCGCGGTATCCAGAGCGCCGACATTCTGATTCGCCCGGACCTGTCCCCGTTCACGCTGCAGGACTGGTACGACATGGAGCCGATGGCCACGCGCGGGCGTGCCGCCATGGCGGAGCGGGCGGCGGACCTGCTCCCCCTGGCGCTGGACCCGGTTGCGTGGCAGGAGCACCTGGCGGCACGCCGGGCGCGCGTGCGCTTCCCCGCGTTGATGCCGCCCGGCGCCGCTTCCCCCAATAGCAGCAGCAGCGAGGCCCCCCCACCCCCGTTTGCGCCCTCCGTTGTGACTGTCGCCGGGGCGTCCCCGCCGGACGCGGCCCGGGCGCTGGCGCGACGGTTCCGGACGCTGACCGGCGAGCCCCTGCGCCTGGAGACGCTGGAGGACCGCCTGACCGACGTCACGGGTGAAGGCCGCTTCGCGAGCATCGCCTATGAGGCGACGGAGGGACCGGAGGGAGCGCTCGGACTGCGCCTTCTGGCGCAGAACAAGCCCTACGGTCCGCCGTTTGCTAATTTCCTGCTGAACATCAACAACGAGGACGGCGGACGGTTCTCTACCACGCTCGCGAGCCGTGTCACCCTGCTGGACGACGGGAGCCGGGGCAACGAGGTGCGTCTGGATGTCGGCCTGGGTGACAATACCCTGCTGAGCGGTGAGTATCTGCTGCCGCTGGCGAGCCGGCGGGCGGACGCCGCGCCGACCCTGTTCGTTGCGCCACGTCTGTTCTTACGGCGCTCGTTCCAGAGCCTCTACCGCGAGGGCAAGCGGGTGGCGGACTACCGGGTGACGCAGGGGGGCGCCGGCGTGGATGTGGGCCTGCTGATCGGGCGGACGGACGAGGTGCGGGCCGGATTCGAGCAGACCCGCCTGAAGGCGTCCACGCTGGTGGGAGAATCGACGCCGGGCGAGTCCTCCTCCGGCAGTTACCAGGCCCTGCGCCTGCGCTGGGAGCACGACGACCAGGACGACGCTGTTCTGCCCCGGCGCGGTCTGCTGTTTCAGGGGGAGGTGCGCCGCGTTCTGCGCGCCCCGACCGTGGACGGCGCGTTTGACCAGGCGGAGGCGTCCGCTACGTACTGCGTGCCGCTCGGCCGGCGGGATTCGCTGCTGCTGCGGGCGGCGGGCGGGGCCACGTCCGGCGAGGGGCCGTCTACCGCGCTGGAGTTTACGCTGGGCGGCATTCTGCGACTGGGAGCGCTGAACCCGGGCGCGCTGCGGGGCTCGGAGTACGCCTATGGGGCGTTCGGGCTCATCCACCGCCTGGATACGGGCGGGGCGCCGCTGTCCCCGCGCGTGGCGGCGGGTATGTGGGTCGAGGCGGGCCGTATCTCGGGCAGCCGGACGGGCGGGCGCGGCGGCGCGCTTGCCAACCTTTCGGGCGGTCTGCTGGTGGATACCCGCTACCTGGGTCCGGTGTTCCTCGGCGGCAGCATCGGCGGAGGCGACCGCAGCCTGCAGATCGCGGTGGGTCAGGTATTCCGCTAGGAAGCGCCACAAGCAAACAGAAAGCAAACGCCGTATAATACGGTAACCGTCATGGCGTCCGCCCGACTTGAAAAACTGCTCGGCCCGAAGGGCGCGCTCGCCGCGCGTCTGCCCGGCTTCACCCACCGCCCCCAGCAGGTCGCCTTTGCGAAGGCGGTAGAGACCGCTCTGGTGGAGGGGCGTCCCTGCCTGGCCGAGGCGGGCACGGGCACCGGGAAGACGTTCGGCTACCTCACGCCCCTTTTGCAGTGGCTGGACCGGCACGGCGGGCGGGCGGTGGTCTCCACACACACGCTCGCGCTCCAGGCGCAACTGGTGGAGCGCGACATCCCCGCGCTTCTGGGGGCGCTCCCCGAACTGGACATCCGCGCCGCCGCGCTCAAAGGGCGGGGAAACTTCCTGTGCCTTCAGGACCTGGAGATCGCAGCAAACGAGCTGTGGACGCAGGGGGACCCACTGTTCCGGCAGATCCGCCGCTGGGGGATGGAGTCCGACACGGGCGATGTGGCGGAGCTGGACTTCACGTTCCCGCAGTGGAGCGAGATCGCGGCGAACGCCGACACCTGCCGCCAGCGGGAGTGCCGCTTCTTCGACCGCTGCTTCTACTTCAAGGCGCGCAAGGCCGCTGAGGAGTGCAACCTGCTGGTGGTGAACCACGCCCTGTTCTTCGCGGACCTGCGCCTGAAGCGGGCCGCGCCGAACGGCCCCACCCTGATCCCCAAGTACGATGCGGTGATCTTCGACGAGGCGCACCATGTGGACGACACCGCCACGCGGGCGTTCGGCCTGGAGTGGAGCTCGCGTCGCGTGCCGCAACTGGTGGCGCGGGCGCGGCGCCTGCGCGACGGCGGGCATCTGGACGCGACCCTGCTTTCGGCGGTGGAGGCGCTGAACCAGGTGGTCATGGACCCGTTCCTGAGCGCCGAGACCGCGGAGGCGTTCGTGGACGAGCGACTGCGCGCGGACGGGGAGCGCGGCGAGTTCCTGCGGCATGTGGAGGAGCTGGGCGCGGCGCTAGACGCTCTGGCAAAGGACCTGGTGGCGACGTCCGAGGCGGCGAATGTGCCGGAGATGCGGGACCGGGCGGCGGGGTTGGCGCGCACGGCGACCCGGGTGGCGACGGAGTTGCGGCTGGTGACCCGGCCGGACGGCGACCAGCCGGACGAGTCGGGAACGACCTCGTTCCGCTGGTTCCACACGCGCCGCACGCGCACCGGGCAGGCGATCTCGACGCTGGTACGCACGCCGCTTGCCATCGACGGGGCGCTGCGGGGGGCGCTGTTCTCATCCGTGCCGCGCGCCGTGTTCACATCGGCAACGCTGGCTTCGGGGAATGCGTTTACGTTCCTGAAGAAGCGGCTGGGATTGGACGGGGCGGGCGCCGACGCCGAGACGGAGGCGCCGGTGGAGATTCTGGAGGGGTCGCCGTTCGCCTTCCAGGAGAACTGCCTGCTGTACGTTCCGCGCCGCCTCGGCCCGCCCGCCTCCGATGACTACTACATCGACCGGGTGGCGGAGGAGGTGCTGGCGCTGGTGCGCGCGGCGCAGGGGCGGACGTTCGCCCTGTTCACCGCGCACCGGATGCTGCGCGCGGTGCGGGACCGGCTCGCCCACGCCACCGACTACCCGCTGTTTACGCAGGGGGAGATGCCGAACGCGCGCCTGGTGGACGCCTTCAAGGAGGCGGGGAACGGGGTGCTGCTGGGCACCTCGTCGTTCTGGGAGGGAGTGGATGTCCCCGGCCCGGCCCTTTCGCTGGTGATCCTGGACAAGCTGCCGTTCGCCACGCCGGATAGCCCGCTTCAGCGGGCGCGCGAGAAGGCGGTGCGTGAGGCGGGCGGGGATGCGTTCCGGGAGCTTTCCCTGCCGCAGGCGCAGATTCGTCTCAAGCAGGGCTTTGGCCGTCTGCTGCGCACCGTGGACGATCGGGGCGTGGTCGCGATACTGGACGCGCGCCTGTGGACCAAGAGCTACGGCCGGGAGTTCCTGGCCGACCTCCCCCCCTGCCCCCGCACCGACCGCTTCGAGGATGTGACGCACTTCTTCGCGGCGGACGCTCTGGCGGCGGCGGGAATCTCCTGATTTTTCGCAACTTTCTTCACGGGGATTTGACAAAACAGGCCGGGTGAGGCAAAATAGTAGTATCCGTCACTGTGTCTTGCTACGCGGTGACGCGCTTTTTTGCCCGGACCTATGCCTGACCCGAGGGAAGAACCGGTATATGTGATCAGCGTGGCGGCCCGCCTGGCGGGTCTGCCGTGCTGGGTCTTGCGTGTCCTCGATCAGGAAGGCATTGTCGTCCCCGTCCGCACCGACTCCAATCGCCGCCTGTACTCCGACAACGATATCGCCCTGCTGGGCCGTGTCCGCGACCTGACCGAGCCGCCGCTGAGTGTGAATATCGCCGGCGTCAAGGTCATCCTGGAGATGGAGCGCGCCCACGCGCGCGAACTCGCCGATGCGCGGGAACGCGAACAGGCGCTGCGTCGTCAATGGGAAGAAACGCAGGCGGCTCTGGAAGCGGCGCTGGCGGCGCGCGGTGGCCATGGTGAAAATGGGAACGGCGGCGGGGCGGCAGCGCACGCAGCAGCGGCATCGGCCGTCCCGCGCGCGGCGCTGCCCCCCTACCGTCCCCTGATGCCGCCGGACGCCGAGGGCGACCCCTGAAACGTCCCCGTTTTCGCGCAATCGCGCGACATACCGTACAATCACCGCGGCCGACCGCCTGATGTGAACCTGTGACAGTACGCTGCTTGTCTCCCGGCCGCGCCACGCACGCAGCCCGCACCACCGAGGAAGCCCGTAGAGGAAACCCGTAGATGATCTACCCGTCCGCCGATAAGATCGAAGAGCAGATCGACAGCAAGTACGCTCTGGTGATCCTTGCCGCCAAGCGCGCCAAGCAGATCAAGGAGGGCGCGCGCCCGCTGGTCCCCACCGACTCCACGAACCCCCTGACCGTGGCGCTGGAAGAGATCGCCAGTGGCAGCGTCCAGTACGAGTTCGACGAGGCGTCTCTGGCCGGACGCGAGGCGCTGGCGGATCGCGAGGCGGTCGTCGGCAAGCGCGAACTGGAGGTCAAGGGTCTTGACCCGCTCGCCGCGCCCGGCGACGATCTCCTGTCCAAGGCCAAGTCGGAGCTCGGGGCGGACCTCCTGGATGATGAGCTGATGGAGGACGACGATTCCGACATCGAGGAGGAGGGGGATGACGACCTCACTGCCGACGAGGACGACGAAGAAGAGGATGAGACCCCGCTCCTGATCGAGGACGAGGGCGAAGTATCGGAGGCCTGACGACGCCGCGGGGCACCGAACGCCTCGTGGGAAGGGACACACGCCAATGGGACGTATCGTCGGAATCGACCTGGGGACCACGAACTCGGTCGTCGCGGTGATGGAGGGCGGCGAGCCGACCGTTATCACCCTTGCGGAGGGGTCGCGCCTGTGCCCGTCCGTGGTGGGCTTCTCGAAGACCGGGGAGCGCCTGGTGGGTCAGCTCGCCAAGCGTCAGGCCATCACGAACCCGGACCGCACGATCTCCTCGATCAAGCGGTATATGGGGACGGATCACCGGGTCACCATCGACGACAAGTCGTACTCCCCGCAGGAGATCTCGGCGATGGTTCTCCAGAAGCTGAAGGCGGACGCCGAGGCGTACCTGGGGGACAAGGTGGACCGGGCGGTAATCACCGTGCCCGCGTACTTCAACGACTCCCAGCGGCAGGCGACCAAGGACGCCGGTCAGATCGCGGGGCTGGAGGTGCTGCGCATCATCAACGAGCCCACCGCCGCGGCGCTGGCCTACGGGATGGACAAGGATGAGGTCCACACGATCCTGGTCTGGGACCTGGGCGGCGGCACGTTTGACGTCTCCATCCTGGAGATCAGCGAGGGACTGTTCGAGGTCAAGGCCACCAACGGCGACACGCACCTGGGCGGCGACGACTGGGACCAGCGCATCATCGACCATCTGGCAACCGAATTCCAGAAGGAGGCCGGGGTCGACCTGCGCAAGGACAAGATGGCGCTGCAGCGGTTGAAGGAGGCGGCGGAGAAGGCCAAGGTCGAGCTTTCGAGCGTGGTCACCACCAACGTCAACCTGCCCTTCATCACGCAGACCGCGGACGGCCCGGCGCACCTGGACATTACCATCACCCGGGCGCAGTTCGAGAACATCACCTCGGACCTGCGCGAGAAGATGCTCGCCCCGACCCGCCAGGCGCTGGCGGACGCCAAACTGGAGCCGAGCCAGATCGACCGGGTGATGCTGGTGGGCGGCTCCACGCGCATGCCGGCCGTGCAGGATATGGTGCGCGAGATGTTCGGCAAGGAGCCGCACAAGGGCACCAACCCGGACGAGGTGGTGGCGCTGGGCGCGGCGGTTCAGGCGGGCGTGCTGGGCGGCGAGGTGCGCGACATCGTGCTGCTGGACGTCACCCCGCTGACCCTGGGCCTGGAGACGCTGGGCGGTGTGATGACCAAGCTCATCCCGCGCAACACCACGATCCCCTACTCCAAGTCGGAGACGTTCACCACCGCCGCGGACGGCCAGACGGCCGTGGACATCCACATCCTTCAGGGCGAGCGCGAGTTCGCCGAGGGCAACAAGAGCCTGGGCCGGTTCCAGCTTTCGGGCATCCCGCCCGCGCCGCGCGGCATCCCGAAGGTCGAGGTGACGTTCGAGATCGACGCCAACGGCATCCTGAACGTCTCTGCGAAGGACAAGGCGACCGGTAAGGAGCAGCGCATCACGGTGACTGGCTCGACCGGCCTGAGCAAGGACGACATCGAGAAGATGGTGCAGGACGCCGCCGCGCACGCCGAAGAGGACCGGAAGCGGCGCGAGGCGCAGGAGGCGCGTAATAAGGCCGACTCCACGATCTACAACGCCGAGAAGACGATCAAGGAGGCCGAGGGGAAGGTGGACCCGTCCCTGATCGCCACGGCCCAGGAGGCGGTCGCGGGCCTGCGCAAGGCGCTGGACGAGAACGCCGACGCCACGACGCTGGAGCAGAAGAGCACCACGGTGCTGGAGTCGATCTATCCGGTGTCGTCGGCGATGTATCAGCAGGCGAGCAGCAGCGGTGGCCCCGCGCCCTCCGGCGCGGCGGAGGCTCCGCCCTACGACGCCCCGACCAACGGCGCGGACGGTTACGCCGACAACGGCGGCGGTGCGGACGCGGGCGAGCGCACCACGCAGTTCACCGGGTTCGCGGATGATGGTCCCGACAGCGACGGCCCTGCCACCGCGGGGGCGGCGGCGGGCGCCCCGGGCGCGCGGCCGGATGACGTGGTCGAGGGTGAGTTCCGCGAGGAGAAGTAGGCCGTGGCGTAGGACCGCCGCAGGCGGTCGTGGTGTGGGTTGATTGCCGCGCCCCGGTAGCGCCGTGGGTTGAAACCCCGGCTTCCGAGATTCAAGTCGGCCTGCGCCGACTCCCGCGGACGGGGGCGGCTACCGCCTCACGGTACGTAGTTGCATTTGCCGGAGCCCGCACCGACGAAGCGAAGCTTCGCTCGCGGCGGCGGGCTTGAATCTCGGAAGCCGGGGTTTCAACCCACGGCAACCATACGCGGGCGGTCAACCTGCGGCATGACTGCCCGCGGCGACAACGCGGCATCGGTTAGCATTGGCTCGGTGTGGGTGAGGAGACATGGTGACGAAGCGCGACTACTACGAAGTCCTGGGAATCGAGCGCGGTGCGGACATGGCGACGGTCAAGGCCGCCTACCGCAAGCTCGCGCGCCAGTACCACCCGGACGTCAATAAGGAGCCGGACGCCGAGGAGAAGTTCAAGGAGGTCCAGGAGGCGTACGCGGTTCTCACCGATGAGGAGAAGCGCGCCCGGTACGACCGGTTCGGCCACGACGGGATGAACGGCGGCAGCGGCGGCTTCCCGGGCGGAGGTGGGTTCGACCCGTTCGGCGGGGGCTTCGGCGACATCTTCGACGTCTTCTTCGGAGGCGGCGGGGGGGGCGGGCGCCGCGGCGGGCCGCAGCGGGGCGCCGACCTGCGCTACAACCTGGAAGTCACGCTGGAAGAGGCGTACGCCGGGGCGGAGAAGGTCATACGCATCCCGCGGGTCGAGACGTGCGACACGTGCAAGGGCAACGGCGCGGCGCCGGGAACACGCCCGGAGACCTGCAGTGTTTGTAACGGCCAGGGGCAGGTGCGCCGGACTCAGAACACCATCCTGGGCACCATTCAGACGCTCGTGCCGTGCCCGCGCTGCGAGGGCCGCGGCGAGACGGTCGCCACGCCCTGCGGGGAGTGTAAGGGCCAGGGACGGGTGCGCCGCCAGCGCGAACTGACCGTGGCGGTGCCCCCGGGCGTGGACAGCGATATGCAGATGCCGCTGCGCGGTCAGGGCGAGGGCGGCACGTTCGGAGGGCCGCCCGGCGACCTGTACGTCTTCTTCCAGGTCAAGGAGCACCCGGTCTTCGAGCGCGACGGACTGGACCTGTATGCCCATGTGCCGCTCACGTTTGCGCAGGCGGCGCTTGGTGACACCATCCCCGTGCCGACCATCGGCGGCGAGAAGGGCACGATCTCTGTGCCGGAGGGGACGCAGCCGGGCCGGCAGTTCCGGCTGCGCGGCATGGGTATGCCGGATGTCCGCGACAAGAGCCGCCGCGGCGACCTGCATATCGTGGTAACGGTGCAGGTGCCAACGAAGCTGAGCGACCGGGAGCGCGAACTGATACGGCAGCTCGCCACCCTGCGCGGGGAGAAGGCCGGCGAGACGCCGGAGCCGATTACCGGCCACAAGGGCTTCTTCACCCGCCTGAAAGAGGCGTTTACGGGGTCGGACGAGTAGCGCGCCCGCGCCCCCGCTGCCGGGAAAATGCCGGCGGCGGGGGCGTTTGCGTTATAATGGGTTATGACGCCTCGTCTCGCGCGCCCTGCGCGGAAAGGAAACGCAGCCGGTGGAACAGTGCCGTGCCATCTGCAGCGGGGACCGGGGGAGATCGTGAGACTCCTGTCTGTGCTGGAGCGCGTCCCCCTGTGGGCGCTGATGCTGCTGAGCCTTGCCGTGTTCGCCCTCACCGAAACGAAGTTTTCGCCGGGCGAACTGCCCCTGGCGCTCGCCCTGGGCGGGTTCGGGGGAGGCATCGCGTATCTTACTGCCCTGCTCCTTTTCCGGGAGACCCGACTCCAGCGGGCCGTTCTCGCCCTTTTCTGGGCCGTCTTTGCCCTGGCAGTGGCCCGCGTTCCGAGCAGCCCCACGGGTGAGCACTACCGAGCCTTCCGCGCAATTCGCGCCGGTGCGACGGTGCCGGATGTGTATGCCGCCTTCCCCGCCCGAGAGTTGGCGGAGTTGCCGCCGGACTTCACGGGGCTTGTGAGCCTGTTTAATGGCTCGCGCTTCGATCCCCGGACCAGCCGCTTCCTCCTGGTGTTTGAAAACGGACGGGTGCGGACGGGGCGCTTTGGCAAGCAGGCTGATCTGCTGTACCGCTACCGGGCCATCGCGCCAGGCATGACGCAGGAAGAGGTGGCGCTGCTGATGGAGCGTGACGCCGTGGAGATGGCGGACCCGTTTTATCAGCGGGATGGCACCGCCCTGCCCCCCTCCTCTGACGAGACCGGCCCCGGCTGGCAGTCCTACCGCGATGAGTTGGAGGGACTGGGCTGGGTGCGTGTCCAGTTTGACCACTCGGGCGTTCTGTACAAAGACCTCGTCCGCTATTCCCTCCGCTGACGCCGGGGGTTCCTGCGCACGCAAGCAGGTCCCCCGCCCCCTGCTCCCGAATTAAAGCGGTGAGGCCGCGCGCGCCGGGTGTGTGCGCCGCGTGCCCCAGGAGTGGAAACGATGGCTGAGCAGCAGAGATGGGCGGAGATGGCGGTGGAGGCGCGGGGCGACCTCCAAGAGGTCGTGGGCGCGCTGATGGTGGAGGTGGCCGGGACGCAGGGCTACGCCACCACGCCAACTGCCGTGACCGGTTACCTGCCGGTGGACGAACGCCTGGAGAACACGCTGCTGAAGCTGAAGGAGGCGCTGCGCTCGCTGCCCGAGGACGCGGGCGTGCGCGGGGTTCCGACCGATGTGACGGTGCGCTTCGTGGCGGAAGAGGACTGGGCAAGCGCCTGGAAGCAGTACTTTAAGCCGCAGCGCATCGGGGAGCGCATCGTTGTCAAGCCGACGTGGGAGGCGTTCTCCCCGGCGCCCGAGGACGTGGTGGTGGAGATCGACCCCGGCATGGCGTTCGGCACCGGCCTGCACCCCACGACTCGCCTTTGTTTGCGCGCCCTGGAGGCGCATGTCCGGCCCGGCATGACCGCGGCGGACGTGGGCACGGGGTCCGGCATCCTCGCCGTGGCCGCCGCGCGCCTGGGTGCGTCCCGCGTCGCTGCGGTGGACATCGACCCGCTGGCGGTGCGCATCGCGCGAGAGAATATTGCAGTCAACCAGGTGACGGATGTCGTTGTCGCCGAAGAGTCCCCCGTACCCCCGGCCGGTTCGTTCGACATCGTGGTGGCGAACATCCTGGCCGACATCATTCTCAACATGGCCCCTGCCCTTTTTGCCGCAACAGCACCCGGCGGTGGTCTGCTTCTCGCCTCGGGCATTATCGACACGCGGGCTCAGGATGTCCTTAGCGGACTGACTCAGGTCGGCTATACGGATGTGGTAATCACGCGCGAAAGCGAGTGGGTCTGCCTCATCGCTCGCCGCCCGTAGCCTGCAAGATTCCTCTTTCCTGACCGCCGGGGGCTGGCGCAGTCCTGAAAAAGTGCTGCCCCCACCGCAACCCGCCGACCTGACCGGGGTCTGAAGGACAGGCACCGAGCGAGCACCTCCTGCCGCGGAGCCTGCGCGGCCCGCCCGCGCCGCTTCCCCGAAGGCGCGGGCGACAACTAACCGGGAGAATCACGATTTTGTTAAGAGGGCACTACCTTGATCCTCATCCCCTTCCGCGCGAAGAACCCGCCGGAGCGGTTCCCGTATGTCACTCTGACGCTCATCGCGCTCAATGTGCTCATCTTTGCCCTGACCAGCGAGTACTTCCTCTTCATTCGTGAGAGCGCCGTGGAGGGGTTCGCCCTGACCCACTCGATGCTGAGCGCCGAGCCGTGGCGGTTTGTGACACATGCGTTCCTGCACGTGCACCTACTCCACCTGGCGGGGAACATGCTGTTCCTCTGGATCTTCGGGGCGTCGCTGGAGGGTCGGCTGGGGCACCTGAAGTACATCGCCCTTTATCTATTTTCCGGGCTGACGGCCGCTCTCCTGCATGAACTGGTCGTGGGGATGAATCACCCCAACCAGCCGATGATCGGCGCCTCCGGCGCTATCATGGGCCTGACCGGGGGGTACCTGTATGTGTTCCCCTTCGCCGCGATTAACGTGGTGTTCGGCTACCCCACCTTCATCTTCTGGCGCCTCACGGTGATGGACTGGCACGCGCGCTGGGTCGCCCTGTGGTTCATCGGGTTCGACCTGCTCAACGGCTTCATCAGCCTGGGGATGGACCGCTACGGAGGCGGCGGTGGGGTAGCGAACTTCGCGCACCTCGGGGGCGCGGCGGGCGGCTTCCTGGCGGTGATGCTGCTGCGCGTCAAGCGCGACACGGAGGAGTTCTCCGAGGCGCAGAAGGCGCGCGTGGAGAGCGGCGGTCACTACCCGGCGATGAGCCTGCCGGAGCTGGAGTCGCTGATTGAGGGGCAGCCGGACAACGCGCCCGCGATTCTGGCGTACTGCCGCAAGGCGATGTCGCAGCCGAACGGCTACACCCTCTGCCACTCGATGGTGACACGGCACGGGAAGACGCTGGTGGAGAAGGCGGAACCGCTGGCCGCGGCGCAACTCCTGCTGGCGCTGCCGCCCTCGGCGGGGAGCGTACCGTCGTCCTGGCTGCTGCGACTGGGCTCGCGGCTGGAGTCGGATGGGGACTATCTGATGGCCACCAACGTCTTCCGGCACCTGTACCGGATGGACCCGAACGGCCGGGATACGGAGATCGCGCTGCTGCGCCTGGCGCGCCTGACGGAGCAGACGGACCCGAACAAGGCGGCGGCGGCGGCGGTGTATGCGGAGATGCTGCGCCGATTCCCGAACGGGACGCAGGCGGACGCGGCGCGCGACGCCCTGCGCCGCCTGCCGAAGCCGAACGCGCCGTTTACGGACGTGCCGATACCGGGTGAGGCGGCGGACGCTTCTGGCGGGGCGGCGTCCCCCACCCCGCCGCAGGCGCCGCCGGGCCTGGCGACGGTGCCGGGACACGCTCCGGTCTCGGGAGCACCCGCCATGCCCATGATCTCGATGGACTGACGGCGGCACGCGCTGCCCTCTACCGGGTGTACTCGTAGCCGTGGGGAGCGGCGATGTGGTCGATGGGGCCGCCTACGAAGCGGGCGTGGGTGCGCAGTTCGGGGTGCTCGAAGAGCGGTTCGGTCCCTACAGGGAAGCGCAGCGAGGGCTCGCCGACGTCCAGCCAGCCGCAGGCGTGGATCATAGCGATCATGGGGCGCGGCTCGCTCGTCAGGTTCGGCATTCCGGCGTGCCACAGGCGCATGTCGCGGATCAGGACGGAGCCGTGTGCCACCCGCGGTTGGAGCGGCGGGCGCTCCTGGCGGCGCGCCTCCAGCGCCTCCGGGGGTACCTTGATGTCCTTGCCGGCGTCCAGCGTGACGTCAAGGTGCGTGCCGGGCCAGATCTCGGTGCTGCCGTTCTCCGGCCCCATGTCCACCAGGGGGACATTCACCACGAGCAGGGCAGGCGGGTGCGCGACCGTCAGGTCCGGCCAGAGGTGGCCGGTGTCGCCGTGGACCGGCTGGCGCTCCCGCCCCGGGCTGGCGACCGCGGTGTTGCCGCTGTAGAAGTGGTTCTTCACGCCCGGGCCGAGGACCGCCCGCGTCACCGCGATGACCATCTCGTTGACCAGCACATCGCGGAAGAGGTAGGGCGGGAACGGCGGCGGGTCCTGCTGAAGGTTCCCGGCGTTCCAGTTGAAGGGGGCGTCCTCGCGCGCCTTCAGCAGTTCCAGGTCCGCCACCATGCGCTCGCGCAGGACTTCCAGATGCGCCGGGTCGATCACGTCCTTGAGGACCACCACCCCGTCCTCGCGGAGAGCCCGCACCGCCTCGTCGCGGTGCTCGGGCGTCATCCGGCCGCTCTCGACCTCGCCCCGTGTCACTTCGACTTCGAGGATCATGGCCTTACCTTATTTATCGGTTCAGGAGGAACGCTCCGACCCAGGTGTAGAGGAAGAAGCCGAGCAGATATACGGAGGCCAGAGCCACTCCCGTATCCATATTGCCTGCCGCCAGGAGCGCGGTCGCGGCCAGGAGCAGAATGCCGAGGACGGCGGTGTAGGCGCCGAGGATGAGGCGCGGCGTTCCCCGGCGGGCCGAGAAGGCCCCGGAGATGGGCAGGATGAGCAGGGCGCTCCCGATGCCCAGGATCAGCAGCGCCGGGCTTCCCACCACAAGGCCAAGCAGCGAGAAGACGAGGGCGGCGAGCAGGCAGCCGCCGACCGCGTTCGACGCCGTGATCTGCTCCTTTGAAAGGGCGAGGCGGCCGAAGGGGTCGAGGCGGAGTAGCAGGTTGAAGAGCGGCTTTGCGGTCCAGGTGAGGAAGACAAAGACGGCGTAGAGGATGAGGATGGGCGCGATGTAGGGGGCGACGTCCGGGTTCGACCGGGCGAAGCTGCGCAGCACGCGCGAACCGACCACCCCGCCGATGATGACGCCCCACTGCGCCTGCGGGCTGAGGCGGCTCATCCAAAAGAAGTAGCCCAGCAGGAGGCGGTAGAGGGGATTGCGGGCCCGGAGCGCTTCCACGATACCTTCGCGCGCCCACTCCATCTGCGGCTCCAGGCGCAGCGCCTCGCGGAAGCTGGTCAGCGCCTCTTTGTGCTTCCCTCCCTCCAGGAGCGCCCAGCCGCGGTTGGCGTGGGTGGCGGCGTTCTCGGGGTCGCGGGCGAGGGCGGAGTCGAGCGCGGCGCCCGCAGCGTCCCTCTGGCGCAGCTTCACCAGCGCCATTGCGCGCAGGTTGATACAGTCGGTGTCCTCGGGGGCGATCTGCACGCCCCGGTCGGCGGCCTCCAGCGCCTCGCGCCAGCGCGACTGGTGGATCAGGGTCTGCGCCAGCAGCCCCCAGGCGTCGGCGCTGAGGGGGTCCAGACGGAGGGACTCGCGAATGGCGGCCTCGGCCTGCTTGTGCCGCCCCATGGCGTTGTGGACCAGGGCCAGAACGAAGTGGCCGAACGGCCAGTCGGGGGCGAGGCGGATGGTCTCCTGCGCCTCCTGCAGCGCTTCGGCGTGCTTCTTCTCCTGCTGACCGAGCGCGGTGGCGAGCAGTCCCCGCACGTAAGCGTCGTCCGGCGCGGCGGCGACGGCCTGCCGCAGCTCCTGCTCCGCCTGCTCGTAGCGCCCCTGCTGCATGAGGAAGCGCGCCCGCTCTACCGCCGCGCTCTCCGGAGTCACCGCGCCGCTCTCCATTGCTCCGTCGCTCATGGCCGTGTGCCCTTCCTTTCCGTTCCCCGCCTACATCATCTTCCGGGCGCGGAGGTAGTCGATCAGTTCGTCGTAGACGCCGCCCTCATTGGCGAAGAGAGCATAGTTACGGGCGGTATCGAACCAGGGGCGGACGCTCGGGCGCACCTCCTTGAGGGCGCGCTTGTAGTCGTCCATGCGGATGGGGCGTATGCGCCCGGTGGTCAGGGACTCCTCCATGGCGTTCTCCGCCGCGCTCTCGCAGACGTGAACCAGGTCCGCGCCGGAGTAGTCCTCGGTCTTGTTCGCGAGCCAGCCGAAGTCGATCTTCTCCAGGGGACGCCCCTCACTGCGGGCGCGCAGAATCGCCTCCCGCGCCGCGGTATCCGGCGGGAGCACGAGCAGGGTGCGGTCGAGGCGGCCCGGGCGGCGCAGCGCGGCGTCCACGTCCCAGGGGTGGTTCGTGGCGGCCAGGACAAAGAGGCCCTCGTTGTCGGACTGGAGGCTGTCCATCTCGGAGAGGAGCTGGTTGACCACGTCGCGGGTGCCGGACTCGCGGCGCAGGCTGCGCTTGCGCCCCAGGGCGTCGATCTCGTCGAAGAAGAGGACGCACGGGCGGCTCCGGCGGGCGTGCTCGAAGATCTCGTGCAGGTTGCGCTCGCTCTGGCCGATGTACATGTCCAGCACGTCCGACAGGCCGATGCTGACGAAGCGCGCCCCGAGTTCGCCCGCGGTGGCACGGGCGATGAAGGTCTTGCCGCAGCCGGGCGGACCATAGAGCAGCAGCCCCCCGCGCAACGACTTGCCGTACATGGCGCGCAGTTCGGGGTTCTTCATGGGGCCGAGGAAGGCGACGTTGAGGCGCCGCTTGACAGCCTCCATGCCGGCCACGTTTCGCAGCGTGATCACTGCGTCCTCCGCCCCCTCGCCGAACGTCTCGGCGGCGAAGCGGCGGGCGGCCTCGTCGCTGACGTCGCCCGGGCCGGCGTCGCGCAGTCGCTCCGGCTCCCCCTCCGTGCCGCCGTGCGGCGGCGCGGGCGGGGGCAGCGTCCCCAGTCCGCTGCCCCCGAAAGTCTGCTCGTCCTCGGGTATCCACTCCTCCGGCGGCATTCCCGGCGGCGGCCCCGCCGCCCGGGGGGCGGCTTCCCCTCCGGTGACCGGCGGTGGCGGAGCGGCGGGAGGGGTGCTTGCCGCCGCGCCCGCCGCGCTCCCGCCGCCCAAGGCCGTGTACAGGCGCCGGTAGCCATCGGCGCGGGCGGCATCGCCGGAGGCCTCCGCGGCGCGGGCGGCGAGGCCAAGCGCCTCGATGTTCGCGGGCTCTCGGGCAAGCACCGCGGCGGCTTCGGTCAGGGCGTCCGCGGAACGGCCGGCATCGAGGAGCAGCCCGGCCAGGTGCAGGCGCAGGGCGGCATTCTCCGGTGCGGCGGCAACGGCGGCCTCCAGGGCAGCGATGACGGAGGGGTCCACGGGCACGGTGCGGCGTCTCCTTTGTCCGAACGCAGATAGATAATTAGCCGGCGAGGAACCGGCGGGCGGTCTCTACCATCGTCTGGATGCCCGGCTCCAGCGGCGCATCGCCGAAGTCGTACTTCGGGGTGTGCAGCTTGTAGGCGCAGCCGGTGCCGAGGCGGAACATCGCGCCGGGCACCTTCTGGACGTAGTAGGCGAAGTCCTCGGCGCCCATGGTCGGCTCGGGCAGTTCGACCACGTTCTCGGCGCCCAGGAGGTCGCGCCCGACCGCGCGCACCAGGTCCATCACCTCGGTGTCGTTCACGGTCACGGGCGTGCCGTAGTGGTAGGAGAAGTCGTACTGCGCGCGCAGCGCCGTGCAGACCCCGGAGACGACCCGCTCGATTTTCTCCTCCATCTGCTCGCGCAGCGCCGTATCGAGCGAGCGGACGGTGCCCGCCAGCTTCGCCTGCTCGGGGATGACATTATAAGCGGTGCCCGCATGGAACTGCGTAACGCTGACCACGACCGGTGCCAGCGGCGATACTTCGCGGGAGGCGATCGTCTGGAGCGCGGCGACCACCTGCGCGCCGACGGCGATCGGGTCTACGGTGTCGTGCGGATAGGCGCCGTGTCCGCCCTTGCCGCGGATCGTGATGTCGAAGGCGTCTGCGCTCGCCATCACAGGGCCGTTGCGGACGCCGATCTTGCCGGGGGCGAGGTTCGGCCAGCCGTGGAGCATCAGGATGGCGTCCACATCGTCTACCACGCCCGCCTCCACCAGAGCCTCCGCGCCGTGGACCGTCTCCTCAGCGGGCTGGAAGACGCACTTTACGCGCCCCTTCAGGTGCTCGCGCATACCGTTCAGCACCAGCGCGGCGCCCATCAGGTTCGCAGTGTGGCCGTCGTGCCCGCAGGCGTGCATCACGCCGGGCTTCTGTGAGCGGTAGGGAACCTCGTTCTCCTCCTGAATCGGGAGGGCGTCCATATCGCCGCGCAGGGCGAACGTCCGGCCGGGTCCGGCCTGCCCCTCGATCACAGCGACCACGCCGTGCCCGCCGCCGACTCCGGTCTCATGGGGGATGCCCGCCTCGGTCAGCATCTCCGACACGATGCGCGCGGTGCGCTCCTCGCTACCGGAGAGTTCGGGGTTGGCGTGCAGGTCGTGGCGCAGCGCCACCACCCGCGGCAGTACCGCCCGCACCCGTTCCGCCAGTTCTTCCCTCGTCATGGGTTCCGTGTTCCTCCTAGAAGCCGTCGCCGCCAAATCCGCTTCAGAGTATCATAACTGCCTCAGCGGGGCAGGAACAGAACGGTCGCGGCGGCGGCCGCCGCCGCGAGCAGCGCGAGGGCGGCCACCAGGATGCCGAAGAGCGCGCCGGGCTGGCGCGGGGCGGAGAGTCCGACAGCCAGCGCCGCGCCTTCTGCCAGCAGCACGAGCCCGAGCCCGGCCCCCAGCGCGGCGACACCCGGGCCACCGCCCGCGGCCTCCCCGGAGGAGGCGGACGGCAGCAGGGCCAGGGCGACCGCGACCAGGGCAAGCAGGGCCATGCCTGTGAGCGCAAGTCCTCGCGACAGGCGGCCCAGCGCCTCCCCACCGGATACCGTAATTTTCGGCGTTTTTTCCGCAAAATGGGGCAGCGGCGGGGGGTCCCCACCGCCCCGCGGCAGGGGTGCTTCGGGCATGGTCATGCGTCCATTATAAGCCAGGCAGGCGGATTCCGGGGGGGCCGTTTCCGGTTGACGGGGGGGTATCGCGATGCTATAATCCTGACTGTTTCCGACCGCATGGTTCCTGCGGCCGGGCGTCCCGCGGCAGGGACGATTCGGGATTTTTTGCGAGATAGGCAGCGCCTCCGATGCGCTGGAGAGGGGCCGGTGGCATGCCGGAGGTTCAGGTAGAAGGAGCCGCGGAAGCAGACGAAGCCGAGGCGGCGGGAGCGGGACCAACCGTCGCCGCTGTGGTACTCGCGGCGGGTAAGTCTACCCGCATGCGATCCAGGACGCCGAAGGCGCTGCACCCGGTCTGCGGCCGCCCCCTGCTGGTCCATATCCTCCAGGCGCTGGGCGCCGCGGGCGTGACCCGGCGCATCGTGGTGGTGGGACACCAGGCGGACGCGGTGCGCGCGGCGCTGGATGCCCACTTCGGCGCGGGCGTGATTGAGTATGCGCTCCAGGCGGAGCAGCGGGGCACCGGGCACGCCGTGCAGATGGCGGAGCCGCTCCTTTCGGGCCACACCGGCCCCGTGGTCGTCTGCCCCGGCGACACCCCCCTTCTGACCGCTGAGGTCCTCACCTCTCTGCTCGACGCACACCGCGCGCGCGCCCACGGCAACGGCAACGGCAACGGCAACGGCAACGGCAACGGCAACGGCGACAGCAGCAGCAGCGGCAGCGGCGGTGCGACCCTCCTGACCGCGGTGCTGCCGGACGCCGCCGCCTATGGGCGGGTCCTGCGCGACCCGAACGACGGCTCGGTGCTGGGCATCGTGGAGGCGCGCGACGCCACCCCGGAGCAGCGGGAGGTGCGCGAGATCAATACCAGCGTGTATGCGTTCGACGCTCCCGCTCTGTTCACCGCGCTGCGCGACCTGCGCCCGGACAACGCGCAGGGGGAGCTGTACCTCACCGATACCATCGGGCTGCTACGGGCGGCGGGCGCTCCGGTGGGCGCGGTGGTCTCGCCCGACCCGGATGTTGTCCTGGGAGTGAACACCCGGATTGAGCTAGCGGAGGTGGCGGCCAAGATGCGGAAGCGCCTTCTGGACGCGCTGATGCTCTCCGGCGTCTCCGTGGAGGACCCCGCCACGACGTTCGTGGAGGCGGATGTAGAGATCGGTCCGGACACGGTGCTCCTCCCCTTCACCCGGCTGACGGGCAAGACCGTGATCGGCGCGGACTGCGTGATCGGCCCGCAGGCGAACATCAGCGATTCAACGCTGGGCGACCGGGTGGTGGCGCGGGCGTGTTTTATCGACCAGTCCACTGTGGGCGATGACTGCCGGATCGGGCCATATGCCCAGCTCCGCCCCGGCTCTCGACTGGCGGCAAAGGTGAAGATCGGCAATTTTGTGGAGACAAAAAACGCAGTGCTCCATGAGGATGTATCCGCGGGCCACCTGACGTACCTTGGGGACGCTGAGGTCGGCGCGCACACGAATATCGGCGCAGGCACGATCACGTGCAACTTCGACGGATACCGGAAGCACCGGACGACGGTTGGTGCGAACGCGTTCGTGGGAACACACACCACGCTGGTCGCGCCGGTCGCGGTGGAGGATGGGGCGTTCACGGCCGCCGGGTCGGTCATTACGCACACTGTCCCCACGGACGCTCTGGGCATCGCCCGGCAGCGCCAGACCAACAAAGAGGGCTGGGCCGCCGCGCGCCGCCGCAGCCGGGAAGAGGGCCAGGGTTCATGAGCCACTACCCGCACAAGAATCTCCGCCTGTTCACAGGCAACTCCCACCCCGCACTCGCCGCCAGCATCGCCCAGCATCTGGGGGTGCCTCTCGGCGAGATCACCTGTACCACGTTCAACGACGGGGAGATACGGGTGCAGGTGGACGAGTCCGCGCGTGGCAACGACGTGTTTATCGTCCAGCCGACGTGCGCGCCGGTGAACGACAACCTGATGGAACTGTTGATCATGATCGACGCGTTCCGTCGGGCCAGCGCCCAGCGCATCACGGTGGTTCTCCCCTACTACGGCTATGCCCGCCAGGACAAGAAGATCAAGCCGCGTGAGCCGGTAACGGCGCGCCTGGTGGCGGACCTTATCACGGAGGCGGGCGCGACGCGGGTCGTGTGCGTGGACCTGCACGCGGGGCAGATCCAGGGCTTCTTCCGCATCCCGATGGACCATCTGTATGCCGGGCCGCTGATCGCCCAGCATCTGGCGGACCAGGGGTATGTGAACGGCGACACCTGCGTGGTCTCGCCGGACGTGGGCGGCGTGGCGCGGGCGCGGGCGCTCGCGGAGACGCTGAAGACCAGTATCGCCATCATCGCCAAGCGCCGGCCGGAGCCGGGCAAGGTTGAGATCGTGGAGATCATCGGCGATATCAAGGGCAAGCAGTGCGTCCTGGTGGACGACATGATCGACTCGGGCGGCACCATCGTCCACGGCGCGGAGGCGCTTATGGAGCGCGGCGCGGCGAAGGTGGTGGCCTGCTGCACGCACGCCGTCCTCTCGCGGGGTGCGATGGACCGGATCGCGAAGTCGCCCATCGAACAGTTTATCTGCACCGATACGATTCCGTTCCGCTATCCGCACTACGTGGAAGAGGGACACGTGACGGTGCTCTCCGTGGCGGGTCTGCTGGCCGATGCCATCGGGCGCATCCACAACGACGATTCGGTCTCCGAGCTGTTCGACCGGAGCTGGTAGACCGCGCGCGCACGTACCTACCTCATGAAACTGATCGTCGGACTGGGGAACCCGGGCAAGGAGTACGAGGGGACGCGCCATAACATCGGCTGGGACCTGATCGACCGGTTGGCAAGCGCGAACCGCATCCGGGTTGAAGGGCGCGAGAAGGGCGTGCGCGCCAGTGTCGGCAGCGGCCTGATCGCCGGGCAGAAGGTGCTGCTGGTCAAGCCGCTCACCTACATGAACCTTTCCGGCGAGGTGGTGGGCGCACTGGCGCGCCGCTACCTCCAGGAGAAGCGGGAAGACGGGTCGGAGCGGCCCGATCTGACCCGTCTGCTCATCGTCTGCGACGACATCCACCTGCCCGTGGGGCGCATCCGCCTGCGGGCGCGGGGCTCCAGCGGGGGACAGAACGGCCTGAAGAGCGTGGCAGCGCACCTGGGGACTCAGGAGTGGGCCCGGCTGCGCCTCGGGGTCGGCGAGCCGCCGCCGGGCCTCCAGGCCGACTGGGTTCTGGGACGCTTCTCCCGGACCGACCGCGCGCTGATCGATGACACCCTGATCACGGCGATGGGCGCGGTTGAGGTGTGGCTGACCGAGGGTATCGAGGCAGCCATGAACCGCTTCAACCCAGCCGCACCACTGATCCCCAAGCCGGCGCCCGCCCCCCCCAAACCACCTCAGAAGCCCAACGACCAGGGCTAACCCTGGTAACCTTCCCAGTTTTCCGTCTATGCCTGCCAGGCACATTCGGGAATAGCCCTGTCCGTAGTACAATGGCGTTCGGGCGCCGCCAGCCGGCGCCGTATGTGTGTCACCGACTCCGGAGATCACCACCACTACTCTTACCGGAAAGCGGGTTTCCTATGCCTGTACCCACGCCTGTCTCGACGCGCCGGCGCGTCGGGATGCGTAGTGCCGCCTCCAGTCTTGCCTTCGCCGCGCTCTGCACCGCCGCCGCTGTGATCGCGCCTGCCGCGCCGGCGCAGACGCCCGCGCGCCGCGCCAGCGCTCCCCCTCCCGTGGTGAAGGAGTACGCCGCGCCGGAGGAGTTTGGTGACATCCTGAACTCGGTGCCGCGGATGAAGGCGTTCCTTGCCAAACGCCGTGCCGAGGAGGCTGCCTATCAGCGCGCCGTCGAGGCGGCGAAGAAGGCAGGCAAGACGCCCCCGCCTCCGCCCGCGCGCCGCGGACACAAGACCGGCTGGTACGAAGCGCGCCTGCACCGCATGGAGATGCGCGCAGGCCCGGATGGCCTCATCCACCCCGAAGACTATGACCGGGCCGCGGATCACCGCGACCAGATGCCTGCCGCGCGCATCTCCCTGGACGGCCGCAGCACCGGCGGCGCCCTGCAGAACGATGCGCGCCCCTTTGCACCGGCCGGAGTGGCCGGCGTGGGCGGTATCGCCGCTCCTGTGCCCGGCGGGCCGCCCGTCGCCCCGCCCTCTCCCGTGCCGCCCGTTCCGCCGCCAGCGGCCCCGCCCGAGGAGGCTGCGTGGGAGTTTATCGGGCCGCGCAACCTGGCGGTGCCGTATACGACGTACTTCGGCCCGGCGGACTCCGCCACGAGCGGGCGCGTCAACGGTGTGGCCTTTTCGCCGACCGACCCGAACACTATCTATCTGGCAGCGGCGGGCGGCGGGGTCTGGAAGACGACGAACGGCGGGGTTGACTGGACTCCTCTGGGAGACGGCTTCTCGTTCCTGCAGACGACCTGTGTCGCGGTGCACCCGCTGCAGCCCGATGTGGTCTTTGTGGGTCTGGGGGACCACCACGGTCAGGACAATGTGGGCTACTCCCGGGGCATCATGAAGTCCACGGACGGCGGGGCCACCTGGACCAACGTCGGCCGCACGCAGATGTCGGGCCAGCCCGTCAGCGCGATTGTCATCGACCCGGACAACCCTAACATCGTAACGGCCGCCACGGGGCGCGGCTCCGTTACCACCTACATCTGGCGCTCCACGGACGGCGGAACGACCTGGACCCGCGCTCGCATCGGTGCGGCGGACGCCGCCGGAAACTGGAGCGACCTGGAGGCCGGCGTCCGCGACTCCACCTCCGGGGTACGCCTGTACTGGGCGGCGCGGCAGTCGGCCGGTATCTATGTCTCCACCGACCGCGGCGCGACCTGGTCTCAGGTGTCGGTCCCTTCCGCCTCGATCGGGGCCGGCATCGAACTGGCCGCTTCGACGGTCTCCCCGAACACGGTCTACTACCTCAACTCGGCGGACCGCCAGGTGTACCGGGGCGTCCGTAACACCAGCACGGGGGCCATGACCTGGACCAACGTCACCGGCAACTTCCCCAACGGCGTTTCCGACAGCCGGAACCTGGGCGTCAACTACAACTGGAGCCAGTCCTCCTACGACATCCACCTGAACGTCGCGCGTCAGTCGGTGGGCGGGACGCCCACGGATGTCCTCTATGCCGGGCTCATCACGCTGGCCAGCAGCACGTCCCCCGGGTCCTGGACGGATGTCGGGCAGACGTACCGAATCGACGTCTCGCCGCGGACGCACAGCGACCAGCACAGCTTCGCCGCCTTCCCGGGCGACCCGAACCGCATGATCATCGGCAATGACGGCGGCGTTTACGGGATGACCTACAACCCCACGACCGGCGCTGTCACCATCGACGGGACCTCCTGGAGCCGCACGCTCGGGGTCACGCAGTTCTACTACGCCGACTTCCACCCGACCGACCCGGACCGGATGCTGGGCGGGACGCAGGACAACGCGACGCCCGCGGCACGCGGCGACCTGTTCAACTGGATTAACGTCGGCGGCGGCGACGGCGGCGGAGTCGCCATCAACCCGGTCGATCCGCGCATCTCGTACTGCATGTCCCAGGGCTACGGCGGGCCGTACCGGAACACGAACGGATGGGCGAACGGCAACTCGTACAACAGCATCAGCCCGGCGAACTCGTCGATCGCGGCGATCCGCAATCAGTGGGCGCAGGACAGCAAGCCGTTCATCGGGGTGATGGCGATCGACCCGAACTGGCCCAATCCGATGTATATCGGGACGCAGTATCTGTGGCGCTGGGATGAGTTGACGCAGTCGTGGTCCGGGCACCTCGGCCCGGGGGGCGGCGCGACCGGTGCGCCCACCGGTGGCCAGAACTTCGGGAGCACGATCCGGGCCATCGCGGTGGCGCCCTCGGACAGCCGAATCATCTACGTGGGCTGCTCCAATGGCAACCTGTGGATGACGACGAACTACGGCGCAACGTTTATCCGCCTGGACAACGCCTCCGTGCCGGACCGAACCATTACGGACATCAGCGTCCATCCGAACAACCCGTACGACATTGTGTTCACGCTGTCGGGCGCGGGCGGCTCGGCCGGGAACGTCTTCCGCTGTGCGAACACGCAGGCGGTGAGTCTCTTCTTCCAGAACATCAGCGGGTCGGGCGGGACCGCCGTGCCGAGCATCACGCACAACAGCATCACGCGGGACTTCCGGGACCCGGCGAACACGTTCTACGTAGGAACCGACGTGGGCATGTTCATGACCGAGAATGGCGGCGCAAGCTGGGCGAACGCCACCCAGCCGCTCGGCCTGCCAAACGTTGAAGTCAGCACGGTACGGGCGATGCCCCGCACCGGCTACCTGATGTGCGCCACCTATGGGCGTGGTGCGTGGCGCATCCCGCTGGTGCCCGACATTCCCGGCCGCATCCCTGACCTGCGCGCCACGCAGACGGTAGCGAAGAGCGGAAGCCAGTACACCTTTACGGTCACCCTGCGCAACTACGGCCCGGCTACCGCTGTCAGCCCGCGGATCACCGCGAGCCAGCTGCGCGTCGGCAACAACACGTACGCGCCGACCACGGGACTACCGTTGACCCTGGGCAACATTACTTACGGTAACGCGGTGACGTTCCAGATCCGCTACACCGTCCCCGGGCTGGCCGCCGGTACCCCGGCCCAGTTCGGCATTACCGGGACCTACCAATACACCGGCGGCAAAACGGGCACGGTCAACGCCGCCTCGCGGGTGACGCTGCCATGAGAGTGATGCACCGGACCTTCTCTGCCCGCCGCGGCGCGGGCCTTCTCCCTCGCGCCGCGGCGGCAGCGCTACTGCTGCTCAGCGCCGCCGTCGCGGCTCCCGCCGCTCACGCGCAGCTTCTGTTCTCGCTTACGCCGAACGTGCGCGGGGGAACACCGGGGGGCTCCGTGTCCTACACCGGGACGCTGACCAACCAGGGCTCCAGCACCATCTTCCTGAACTCGCTGGTCGCCAACATAAGCGACCCGACGTTCTCGGTGGACCCGTTCTCGTTCTTCTCGTACGTCCCGGCAACTCTGGCGGGCGGCGCCACCTACTCCGGCGCAATCTTCGACCTCCAGATAGAAACCGGGGCCGTGCCGGGCCAGAGCGGCAGCGGCGTGGTCTCGCTCATGGGAGGAACGAGCGGCAGCGCGAACCAGACCCTGGCGAACGCCGACTTCTTTATCGTGGTCACCCCTGCCCCGCCTGCCGCCGCCGTGTTCGCGGTGTGCGGGGCTGCGATCGCGGGCGCCGGCTGGCTGCGCCGCCGGCGACAGGGCGGCATCCGCGGCGGTTGTTCCTGACGCTATGCCGTCCTCCCCCCCCCCTCCCCTGTCGCCCGTCCCTCCAGTGGCGCAGAAGGCCGCCTGGAGGGCGGTGGGCGTCGCGGCGACGGCCTGGTTTACCCTGGTCATGATGTACCAATTCTTCCCGGGGTCGTTCGTGCCCGGCGAGGCGCAGGTAGACGCCGCCATGCTCGCCGAGCGGACGGGCGGCCCTCTCCCCACGCCCGCGGAGCTCTTCCCGGTGCTTCCGGGGGTCCGGCGCTGGGTGGCAGAGGGAGAAGAAGCTGAGGGAGAAGAGGACGCGCCCGTTGTGTTCCTGGAAACCCGGGCGGAGGGGCATCGGATGGTGGGTGGGGAGACCGGGGTGGCGCTGACATCCCGGCGTAATGGAGTCCCCTTCCAGACCGAGGTCTATCGGATCGACGCGCGGGGCGTGTTCGGGCTGGCGACCGGTCCGAACGCGGAGGTCCTCCTGTCGCCCCCCCTGCCCCTCCTGCTGCCCGGCGCGAACGGCGCGAGTGTCCGCGCCTGGCGCGGGGAGCTGGTGCAGGGTACGAACCGCACGCCTGCCCGCGCCCTGATCCGTTTGGACGGCCCGGAGCGGGTGGTCACGCCCGCGGGCACGTTCCCGGGGGCGTACCGCGTGGATCTGCATGTGCAGGTCGGGCCGCATGACCCGACGACTCCCCCGGTCGTTTCGACGCTATGGCTGGCGCCCGGCGCGGGTGTGGTGCGCCAGCGGGCGCCGCTCGGGCCGGGCGGGCGCCCGGTCACGTTCGCCCTTGCCCCGCCCCCCCGGGGGCGAGTGGAGTGACGCCCCCCCGGTCCCGGCGGCCCGGCGCGCTCTTCCCGCTGCCGCCGTTCGCGCAGATGCTGGCGCTGCTTCTGTTTGCAGCGGCGGTGCCGCTCTCGTGGTGCGAGCGGCCGTGGCTCGACCCGTCGCACCCCCTTTCGTTCCAGCCGCTGGTGCCGCTGGCGGCGGCGTACCTGGCCTGGCATCGCCGCACGGAGATCTGGGCCATAGACCGCAACGTCGTCACGCTCTTTGGCCGGAACGGGCCGCAGCGCGGGGCGCGCCCCTGGCTGGTGGTGGTAGGCGCGGGTCTGATCCTGCTGGCCTGCTTCACCAAGACCGCGGGGATGGGTGTGCTGGGCCTTCTGCTGGCGGGTGCAGGCGTGATTCACGTGCTGCGGGGCGGGATGGTGCTGGGCGCGCTGGCCTCTCCGCTGTGCTTCCTCCTGACGATGGTGCCCTGGCCGGACAGCCTGGTGGCGGGGCTTACGTTTGAACTTCAGCTTGCCAGCACGGCGATGGCGAGTCACTGCCTGGCGGCGATCGGCATCCCGAATGAGGTCCTGGGCAACGCCCTGCGGATCGGCGGGTATCAGTTGGAGGTGTCGCCGGCGTGCAGCGGCATGGGCATCGTGTTCCCAACGATGGCGGCGGCGCTATGGTATGCGCTGCTGGCGCGGGCGCGGTGTGGCCTGACGCTGGTGCTCCTGACGGCGGCGCTGGCGCTGAGCGCGCTGATGAACGTTCTGCGGGTCGCGGCGATGGGCATTGTGGGCGAGCAGGACCCGGCGGCCGCGGAGCGTCTGCACGATTTGAACTCCTGGATCTTCACCCTCGCGGCGCTGGGAGCGGTGTACCTGATCGCCCGCTACCTGGGTCTGCGCCCCGGAGGGCCGCCCGCACCGGAGACAGAGGAAGAGCAGAGCCCGGACGCCCCCCCGTCCCCGCCCCGCGCCGACCTGGCCCGGCGGCAGGGCCTGGCGGCGCTGCTGGTGGCTACCGGGTCACTCAGCCTGTTTATCACGGCACGGTTTGCCCGCGCCGGGGAGTGGCTGCCCCCGCTGCCGGAGCGCATCGTTGGCGCGGGCGGCGTGGAGTGGCGCAGCCAGCCGTCGCAGCTTTCGGCGCAGTCGCTGGCGATTCTGGGCAATCCGAAGTGGGACGCCCGCCTGTACCACAACGCGCTGGGCGAGGAGGTCGCGGTCTGCTTTATCGCGGCGGGGTCGTTCGATGCGTACCACGACCCGACAGTCTGCATGACGGGCAACGGCTTCCACCGGAGCGCGGAGCGGTTGGTGCCGATCGACCCGACGCGGCCGGAGGAGTCGCGTCAGTTCCGGTCGTTCGTGTTCCGCCATGCACACGACCGCACGGCGGTGGTGCTGTACTACTGGCTGCAGCACCAGGATGGTGGAACGGACACGGCGAACCGCATGGGCACCTACCGGGACCTGTGGGCACGCCTGAAGACGGGTTGGGGCGCGGTGGTGCAGGGGCGGCAGACGGTCATCGTCCGGGTGCTGGCGGTGGTCCCGCCACACGACCTGGAGAGCGCGCCCCAGGCGCGCCGCAACGTTCGACGGGTGGCCGAAGCGGTGCAGCGCGCGATGGTAACGGAGGCGGAACCCGTGATACCGGCGGAAACGGAACCGGCAGCGGGAGCGGAGGCGCCTGAGTTGTCCGACGCAGGGTAGAGCCCCCCCCGCGGGGGGCCGAGCGTTCAGGCGCGATTGGCTTCCGCGTGGGCCTTCTTGAGGTGCTCCAGGGCGGGGCCGACCTGGGCGGCGAAGTCCTCCCAGCCGCATTCGATGGAGAGACGGGCGTCGTAGCGGGCATCCCGCAGGGCGCGGAACAGGGCGACGTGGTCGTAGATGCCGGTGCCGGGCGCGCGGCGGTCGGTGTCGGCGGTGTGGGTGTGGGCCAGTACCTCTGCGAACTTGGTAATCGCCTGGAGCGGTTCCCCGTCGTGCTCCATGTGGTAGGTATCGGCGAGGTTGCGGACGCCGGGGCGGGCGACCTTCCGCACGTACTCCGCCCCCTCGGCCACCGTGTTGAGGATGTTCGACTCGGTGCGGTTCAGCGGCTCGATTACCACAACCACGCCGGTGCGCTCGCTGGCGTCCGCGCACAGGTTGAGGAAGGACACGATCTGCTGCTCCGCCTGCTCGCGGGGGAAGCCCTCGGGGACGTTGCGCGCGCCGCCGCTGCCAAACACGAGGATCTTGCCGCCCACCTGCGCCGCCCGCTCGGTCGCCACATCCACGTAGCGCTTCAGGCGCGCGAAGTCCGCCTCCGGGCCGGTGATCTTGCCCTTGCGGACGAAGGAGTTGAAGGCTTCTACCGGGAGCGGCATCGCCTCGATGGCCCGGCGCTTTTCGGTCCAGGCCGCCTCGCTCTCCTCGGGGACCAGGTCACCCGCCACGGAAAGCTCGATGTAGTCGTAGCCCGCCCCGGCGACCAGAGGGGCCTTCTCGATACCCGCGCACACGCCAAACCTCATCCGCTCCACCCTCCGTCATCCGGGTCGCCGCCCGATTGTGTGCGGCCCGATTGTGTGCGGATAGATTCGCGCCCGCCCGGCGGCGCCCCTTCTCACGCGGGGGCAAAATCCCGGCACGAAACGGGTCCGCGGTCGTCTTACGTACTGTAACCGGCATGAGAAGAACCCGAACCGCTGCGGTGTCTGTGATCCTGCGGGGGGCGCTGAGCGCCGCCTTCGGCGGCGGTGCGGTCGCTGCCCTGCTTCTCGGGGGGTGCGCCTCGGACCGGCAGGGCGCGGGAAAGCCCTCCCCCGTTGCCGCCGCTCCCACTCCCAGTGCCTCCCCCACGAAGAAGCCCTTCGAGGTGGAGGCGACGGTGGAGGGTCTGGACGTGACCCTGACGGACTCGGCGGGCAAACCGGTGCTGCGCCTCCAGGCGAAGGTGGGCACGGTCGGCCCGAGTGACGCGGGGGCGGAGCTGCCGCAGGGCGATGCCCTGGGGGCGCTCAAGGACGGCCGGGCGACGCTGTACCAGGACGGGAAGCCCCTGGCGACGCTGACGGCGGATACGATTACGGCAGACCGCGCGAAGCGGACCGTGACCGGCCGCGGCGGCGTGACCGTGCGCTCCCTCGGGCAGGAGGAGACGACTACGGTACGTGCGGATACCATAACGTGGGAGTACGATAAGAACACACTCGTCGGGCGGGGCAATGTGCTGCTGACCCGCAATCCCGGAGTCGCTCGAGTGCCTGCCGAGCGCTTCGAGGCGAACACAGCATTGCGTACCCTGACCCTTCATGGAAGCGGCGAGCCCGCCACCGGCACCCTGCCGCTACAACAAGGTTTATGAAAAAGTACATTCGCGCATCCGGCGCCGCGGCGCTCCTTCCGGTCCTGGCCGCGGCGGCCCTTGTCGTCGTCTCCCCCGCCTCCCGATCCCAGGCGCGGCGGCCGCAGACGCAGGCGCCGGCGGCGCGCCCCGGAGCCGCGCAGGTCGGGGACATGAAGTTCGACGTCACCTTCGGGACGGCCTCGCTCGATGCCACCCGGCGCGACCGCTACATCCTCAAGCTCAGCGGCAACAATGGCAGCGCCGTGCCGATCACGACGCCCCGCTACGACATGTCAGCCCAGCACATCCAGGCGATCCTGCTGCGAACCAACACCGCCGCGCGCTACAAGGCGACGGAGATTACGGCGAACGGTCGCGTCCGCGTGATCGCCCGCGAACCGGAGGCGAAGCGCACCACCACGGTCACCTGCGACCGGGCGGTGTATACGGCCACCACGGACCCGAAGGACCGCGGACGCATCCAGTTGACCGGCAACGTCCGCACGGTCACGGAGGACCCGGGGCTGCCCAAGCCCCTGGTCAGCGTTAGCAAGACGGGCGTCATCATCTTCCCGCCGGAGGGCGGGTTCAAGGTGGACATGGGAGAGGGGAACATGTCCGCCACGGTCAACGTTCCCAGCGAGGGCGGGACGCAGCAGCAGCAGGGGGAGGACCGCTGACGATGACCGTCGTCGCGAATGCGGAACCGACCGCGGAGGCTCCCCGCGCGGAGAAGGGGAAGGCCGGGACCGAGGGAAACCGGCGGATCGAGGTGCGCGACCTGGTCAAGACGTACCGGGGGCGCAAGGTGGTCAACGGCGTCAGCCTGTTTATCGAGCAGGGTGAGATCGTGGGCCTGCTCGGTCCCAACGGCGCGGGAAAGACCACGACGTTCTATATGACGGTGGGGCTGGTGCGCCCGGACGACGGGCGCATCGTGCTGGACGGGCGGGACATTACCCGGCTGCCCATGTACCAGCGGGCGCGCCTGGGCCTGAGCTATCTGGCGCAGGAGGCGAGCGTGTTCCGCAAGCTCACCGCCCTGGAGAACGTCCTGCTGGTGCTGGAGCTGGTGGGCTACCCGGCGGCGAAGCGGCACGACCGCGCGATGGAGCTTCTGGAGGAGCTGCACATCGGGCACATCGCGGGCGGCAAGGGCTACTCGCTCTCCGGCGGTGAGCGGCGGCGGGTGGAAATCGCCCGCGCGCTGGCGACCGACCCGTCGTTCCTGCTGCTGGACGAGCCGTTTACGGGCGTCGACCCGATCGCCATTGAGGATATCCAGGGCATCGTCCAGGCGCTGCGTGACCGCGGCATCGGCATCCTCATTACCGACCATAATGCCCAGGCGACCCTGCGCATGACCGACCGGGCGTATATTCTGGCGGACGGCAAGGTGGTGACGAGCGGCACCGCGCGCCAGATCGCCGACGACCCGCTGGCGCGCAAATACTATCTCGGCGAGAACTTCAAGCTGTAACGATGCGCCGACTCGACCGACTGGTACTCTCCGAGATTATCGGGCCGTTCTTCGGAAGCGCCCTGCTCTTCACCGGCCTGTTCCTGGCCGGCGGGGAGTTCATGCGCCTGGCGGAGTATGCCCAGCAGGGCGTCGCGCCCTGGCTGATCGCCCAGCTCGTGCTGCTCTCGCTGCCGCCCATCATCGCCCTTACCTTCCCGATGGCGATGCTGCTGGCGGCGCTGCTGGGCATGGGGCGCATGTCCGGCGACTCAGAGGTCGTGGCGATCACGGCGGCGGGGGTCAGCTTCCCCCGTGTGGTTGTGCCCATCGCTGCCTTCGCGCTGCTCGTTTCGCTCGGAGGGGTGTATATCAACGACACCATCGTCCCCGTGTCGGCGCGGGGGCGTCAGGCGATCATCGACCAGCAGAAGCAGCGCATCGGGCAGACCGTCAGCTCCAACGCTGTCGCTGCCCAGTTCCGGCGCGACAACGAACTCTATGACATCCGCGCCGAGGGCGGCCTGCAGGGGGGCGTCCTGCACCGCGTTTCCGTGGTCTACTGGAAGGGCGGGCGGGTCGTGCGGACGCTGTACGCGGATGAGGCGCGCTGGGTCCCCGGCACGCTCGACTGGACGCTCTCCTCCGACTTCTACGGCACCGACTACAGCGGCGCGAACAAGCTCATCATCAGCGGCAAGGCCGGAACCACCGAGGCGGTTCCTCTGGGCACGCCGGAGGAGATGGAGGCGCTGAAGCGTCCCGAAATCGAGGTGACCACGCGCGGTCTGCAGGAGCGGGTCCGCGTGCTGCGCGCGGGTGGTAACGAGACGGGGGCGCGGGCGGCCGAAGTGGAGATCGCGCGTCGCGTGGCGGTGCCCTTCGCTACGCTGGTCTTTGCGCTGGTGGGCGCGCCTCTGGGCGTGCGCCCGCAGCGGGCGGGTAAAGGGGTCGGGTTCGGGCTCTCGGTCATCATTACGTTTGTGTACTGGATCGCGCTACAGTTTGCCTCGGTGCTGGGGCGCGGGGGGACGCTCCCGCCGGGGCTGGCCGTGATGCTCCCGAATGTCATTGGTATCCTGCTCGGGCTGTATCTGACCCGTCGAGTCCTGCGGTAAGCCGGGCCGAATCTGAGATACAATGTAGTCCCGTCAGCCTGCCGCGCACCGTCCCCGGCCGCGGCCCGCTCCTGGCGGGCCGCGCAACCGAACCGAAGCTTTCGCGTGAAATCTCTTGCAGGCTGACGATGTCGGATTTTCCGCTGTACATCCTGGTCCTGTTGGTGCTGGTCCCCCTCTCCGGCTTTATCGCCTGGGCAGGCGACCGCATCGGCCACCGCATCGGGAAGCGACGCCACTCCTTCCTGGGACTGCGCCCACGCCATACCGCCACGGTCTTCACCGTGGGTGCGGGGGTCGGTATCGCCCTGGTGTCGTTCGGCCTGCTCCTGCTTTCCAACGGTGGCCTGCGCCTGGTTCTGTCCGCGGGCACCCGCCTCCTGACCCAGAATAAGACGCTGCGCGCGGAGAACGAGCGCCTGACCCGGGACGGCGAGGCTCTGGCGCGCCAGATCGCCGAGGCTCAGGCGGCGGTGGAGCGCGCAGACGCGGCGCGGACGGATGCGGAGCGGGCACGAAGCAACGCCGAAAAGCGCCTTTCCGCGGCTGCGGCCGCAGAGAAGCAGGCGCAGACGGACCTTGCGCGGGCGCGCCGCGCCCTGAGCGACACCCGCACCGACCTGAAGGGCGCCCGCGAGCGGGTCGCGCAGGCGCAGAAGCTCGTGGAGACCGCGCGGGCTCAGGTGCGTGTGGCCCAGGAGGACCTGCGCTCCGCCCGGAGCAAGGAGAAGCAGGCGCTGGAGAAGTTCGACGGCGCGCAGCGCAGCTTCAATGCTCTGGCCGATTACCAGAAGGACCTTTCGGAGAAGCTCGCGGCTCAGGCGAAGGCGCTGGAGCAGCAGCGGGCGGAGTATGCCGCGCAGACGGCCCTGCTGGAGAAACAGCTGTCGGATCAGCGGCTCGCCTACGACACGGAGATGCGCGAGCAGGAGGAGGAGCGGCAACGCCTCCGGAACGAGGTCGGGCGGCTGGAGGCGCGCCGGAGTGATCTCAACCGGCTCCTGGACATGAGCCTGAGCAGCACCACGAACCTGCGGCGCAGCCCCATCACCTACCATGTGGGCGAAGAGGTCGCCCGGGCGTCTCTGCCCTCCAACATCACCATCTGGCGCGTGACAGAGGAGCTGGAGAAGCTCCTGGCCGACGCCAGCCGAAAGGCGCAGACCCGGGGCGCGGCGCGGGGAGATGGTCCGCGCGCGGTGATTCTGCTGCCGCGCCCGTCCCCCGACCAGCCGGGAGGAACGCCCACGGCCCTGCTGCCCGTGCCGGTCCCGGGCGGCGGCGCGGAGGAGGCGCAGCGCCCTGTCCTGACCGAGGACGACGCCGTCCGCGCCTCGGCCGGCGCCATCCGGCGCGCGAACGAGGAGGTCGTGGTCATCCTGACCGCGGCCACCAACGCAGTAGTGGGCGAGCCCGTGCCGGTGGAGATGCGCACGTACCGCAACCCGCGGGTGCTGGCGTCCGGCGAGAAGGTGGCGGAGAAGATACTGGACGGCAGCGGAGAGCGGCAGGCGGTGGCGGACGCGGTGTACGCCTTCCTGCGACAGGATGTGCGCACGCGCCTCCTGGAGGCGGGGGTGATTCCCACGGCGCCCGGCGGAGACGCGGATTCGGACGACATAGGGAGCGTGGTGAATCTGAGCGGCAGCCAGTGGCTACAGGTCCTGGATGATGTCCGCCGGGCTGGCCAGCGCGCACGCATTACGGTCAAGGCGGCGCATGACCTCAGGGCCGCGGACCCGCCCGCGCTCACCTTTGAGGTGCGGGCCCTGCCGACCCCCTACTCCGCGACCGCCGCCTCCGGGCGATAAGCCGGTGGCGGACGTGCCCCCTATCCTGCCCGCGGTGGTGCTTGCCGTGGACCCCGGCACCGCCAAGTGCGGAGTGGCGGTGGTCGCCCGCGGCGCGCCGCCGCGGGTCCTGCACCGGGCCGTAGTAGAAACATCCGGGCTTGCGGCGCATGTTCTCCCCCTGCTTGCGGCGCACGGCGTGGAGGCCGTCCTGGTGGGCAACGCCACAAACGGCCGTCCGGTCGCGCAGGCCGTCCGTGCGCTACTGCCGCCAGACTTCCCCCTGCACCAGGTCGAGGAGGCGTATACCTCGGAGCGGGCGCGCCGCCGCTATTTCGCGGAGAACCCGCCGCGGGGGCTGGCCCGCCTCATCCCCGCGGGTATGCGGACCCCGCCGGTGCCCGTGGACGATTGGGTAGCGGTGCTCCTGGCCGAGGCGTACTTCGGTTAAATTGCTCGGTTCTGCGCGGAACTCTTCCCTATTGTTCCTTTTTCTTCTTGACAGATCGCCCGGCTTCGGTAATACTGTCTGCACTTATAGCACTTTTCCGATATGCCTACGTCCCCCAAGAGTCTCTCTCGCCCGAGGCCGCACAAGCGCCAGGCCGTCGCAGAACACCTGCGCGCCCTGGTGGATGGAATGGCGGCGGGTGACCGCCTGCCCCCGGTGGCGGAGTTGGAGCGGCACTTCCAGGTAGCGACCTCCACCGTGGTCTCCGCGCTGGACGCCCTCCAGGGCGAAGGGCTGATCGTGCGACGGCATGGCTCGGGCACGTTTGTCGCCGATCGGGGCGCCGCCGCGACGCCGGGCGGGACGGACGCCTCCCCGGTGGCCGCCCCTGCCGGTATGGTGGCGGTCCTTTCTCTCCCAGACTCGGGTCACGGCCTGTTCGTGGACATGCTCCGGGCCGCCGAGCGGGCTCTGCGGGCGCAGGGCAAGGCGCCGGTCCTGATCCTGGACGCGGACTTCGAGCAGCGCTTCCGCTGGCTGCGCGGCCACTGGGAGCGGCGTGAGATCGCGGGGTTCCTGCACCTGGGTTCCGTCCTGGCGGGTGAGGTGCCGGAGGACATTCCGGGCGTGGTGGCGGGGGAGTTTCGGGGCAGCGGCGCGGTCCTTCAGGTGGCGCCAGACAACATCGGCGGGGGCCGCCAGGCGGGCGAGCATTTGTGGGACCTTGGGCACCGGCGGGTGGCCTTCCTGCACTCGGAGATGTTGGCGGTGGTCGCCGCCCCGCGCTGGCAGGGCTTCCATGCGGTGTGGCAGGAGCGCGGCGCGGGCGATCAGGCCCTGTCCGTCACGGTGCCGCACGTTGGCGGCGGCGGGGAGCGGGGCGTCCGCGCGCTCCTGCCGCACCTGGAGCCTCTGCTCGCGGGTCCGAACCCTGTCACGGCGTTCTTTGCGGTGAACGACCTGCTGGCGGCGCAGGTAATCGCGGCGTTGCAGGGGGCGGGCCGACGGGTCCCGGAGGATGTTTCCGTAATCGGCTACGACGATATGGAGCCCCTGGCCTCGTTCCTGCGCCCCGCGTTGACCACGATCCGGATGCCCGGAACGGTTTTAGGCACCCTGGCGGCGCAGATGCTGTGTGACCGCCTCGCCCACTCCGCGCACGCGCCGCCCCCGCCGGCGCTCCGCGTCCCAACGGAACTGATCCTGCGGGATTCGACCGCCGCCCCATGAGCGGCCCACCAACCATGCCGCCCAGGCGTGTCTCCCTGGTAGGCGGCATCTGACTTTGACACACACTCACGGAGGAAGCATGACCCTTATCGCCGGACGGCGCCCCAACCGCGCCGCCTTCACGCTGATCGAGCTTCTCGTTGTCATCGCGATTATCGCGATCCTGGCTGCGATCCTGTTCCCGGTCTTCGCCCAGGCGCGGGCCAAGGCGCGGCAGGCGTCCTGCATGAGCAACCTCAAGCAGATCGGCACCTCCTCCCTGATGTACTTTCAGGACTACGACGAGTCGCTGTATCCGCAGGCTTACCCGGTCAACGGCGGCACGACCTACTACTACTGGTGGGGTAAGTATTCCGCGTCAGATACCCCCCCGTATAACCGCAGGGAAGGACTGCTGGAGCCCTACAGCAAGAACTACGAGATCATGGACTGCCTGGAGGCGCAAGACCTGCCCGCTCCCGTTGCGGCAATGACCGGCGTTTATCCGGGTTACGGCCTGAACTCCGTGCTGTTCCCCAGCTACGGCAGTTCGACCCCGCTCCACAACATTCAGGAGCCTGCCGAAACCATCCTCATGGTTGACGCCGGGTCCTACTCCGCCTCTGCGGGTGTGGTCAAGGCGGAAAACATCTACCCGCCGTTTTACTTCCTGACGAACGTCGGGATGCCCACCAGCAGCCTGCAGAAGGTGCACGGCCGGCACAACGGCATGGCGAACGTCCTCTGGTGCGACGGCCATGTCAAGGCACTTAAGCCGTCGTATCCCACCGGAACGCTCTCCGCGGCGCAGGTGAACTATAACAGCAAGAACCTGGGGGCGCTTCTGCCCGCGGGAACCACCCTGCCCTCCGCGGCGCTAACGGCATCCAACCCGGATATCCCGCGCTACAACTACTACTATTCAATGGACAAGAAGACCGGGCGGTAGTAATCTTCGCCCTGAGGACCCATAGATGTATCGCTCCTCCCTATCGCCCGCGGCGGCTAGCAACCTTCTGGTTGCTACGGTCATTGCGCTCTCTGCTCCCGTCGCTGCCCGGGCGCAGGCGCCGGATCTCGCCTCCGCGAAGGCGCGCACCATCCAGGTGACCGCCGTCCAGTGGGGAATGCTGCCCTTTGCACAGGGCAGCCAACCCACCCCGCTTGAGCGCCTGTCCACAGCACGCCTCCGCTATGAGCGCGAGGGCAGCAGGGCGCGCTTCGAAGAGCTTTCCCGCGAGAAGCCGCCGAAGAACTACACGCTGGCGTCGCTTGTGAGCGACGGCAAGACGGTGTATGAGCTGCTGGGCGTACGAAACCAGTTCGTCAAGACTCCCTTAGAGCCGGCCGCGGACGGCAGCCTCCCCATGCGCAGCGGGTTCGGCGGCCCGGGACTACGGGTCGCACTCGGCTGGAAGTCCGGCGCCCTGGAGAAGTTCGCCCCAGCGCCGGGCGAGACGCTGGATGGGAAGGCGCTGGCGGTCTATACCCGCTCCTACCAGACCACCGGCCAGAACGACACGACCCTCACCCACCTTCAGAAGCTCTGGGTGGACCCGAAAACCCGGCTGCCTGTGCGTCACAGCGCGTATATCACGTCCGCGAGCGGCACCATGGAGATCAGCCGCACGGAGTTCTCGGACTGGAAGCTGGACGAGCCGCTGGCGCCGTCGCTCTTTACGTGGAAGGCCCCGGAGGGCGCGACGGAGTTCAAACCGAACGCTGGGCGCCCGCCTTTGCTGACGGTCGGAACGCCCGCGCCGGACTTCACCGTGGCAAAGTGGGGTGGCGGCGACCTGAAGCTCTCCGACTACAAGGGCAAGGTCGTGGTGCTGGACTTCTGGGCGACCTGGTGCGGTCCGTGCCAGGTGTCCATGCCGCACGTCGAGAAGATCCACCAGCTCACCAAGGACCAGGGCGTCGCGGTTCTGGGCGTCTGCGTCTGGGATGAGAAGGCGGCGTACGAGGCGTGGGTGCCGAAGAACCGGGAGCGGTACACGTTCACCTTCGGCTTCGACCCGGCGGGCCGCGGGGCGGAGAACATCGCCTCGAAGCTCTACCATGTCAGCGGTATTCCGACGACATATGTCATCGACCGGGACGGTAAGGTGGCGGCGGCGCTGGTGGGCTTCAACCCCGGCGGCGACACCCGTCTGGAAGAGGCCCTGGCCGCGCTCGGCGTCAAGGTTCCGGTCGACGTGGCGACGGGGAAGTAGGGGGAGAAGCCCTCACAGAAGGCCCTCACCCGCCGGCCGCCGTGGCATTCGTGCCGTGGACTGAAGTCCCGGCTTCCGTGATTCAAGCCCGCCTCCGCGGGCTGCATCAGCCGAGGGGCGGCTACGGTTAATCCGTAGCCGCCCCCGTTGTCGTTAGCCCGCGCAGGCGGGCTTGAATCACGGAAGCCGGGACTTCAGTCCACGGCACCAATCCGACGGGCCACGGCGGCAGCGGTATACGGCATAGCCAAGGAGGAACCACGCCGGCCGTTCGCGCATAGTGCGGTATCCCAGGAGGAACCCGCTGCACTATGGCCTTCCGTTTGTCCACCCTTGCCCCCCGCCTGTCGTGTCTTGCTGCCGTTGCTGCTTTTGCTTCCCTGCCCGCTTCTGCTGCGGCGCAGGCGGCGGACAGGCCCGCGCCTGTGCTCGCGCCCGCGCCGAAGGGGTGGGAGCTAACAGCGGAGCGAACGGCTTTCGACGCGACCGGGCGGTACGCCGAGGCGCTGGACTTCTGCCGGCGGCTGGAGAAGGCGTCGCCGTATGCGAAGGTGGTACGCTTCGGCACAAGCCCGCAGGGGCGCGAGATGGTCGCGCTAGTGCTGAGCAAGGACAGGGCTTTCACCCCGGCGGCGGCACGGCGGACGGGCAAGCCCGTCGTGCTCCTGAACAACGGCATCCACAGCGGTGAGATCGAGGGCAAGGACGCCGACCTCATCCTGGCGCGCGACATCCTGGTAACGAAGACCCAGGAGACGCTGCTGGACGGCGTGACGCTCGTTCTCATCCCCGTGTTTGGCGTAGATGCCCATGAGGAGCGGTTCGGGCCGTACAGCCGGATCAACCAGAACGGACCGCGCGAGATGGGCTGGCGCTCTACGTCCGTCAACCTGAACCTGAACCGGGACTATATCAAGGCGGATGCCGTGGAGATGCGGGCGATGCTGCGCCTGCTGCGCGAGTGGGACCCGGACTTCGTGTTCGACAACCACACTACGGACGGCGGCGACTGGCGCTACAGCCTGATGCTCGACGTGCCGACCGCCCCGTCCCTGGATTCGGGTGTTGCCGCCTGGGCAAAGGGGATGTGGACGGCGGTGACGGAGGCGGTGGAGAAGGACGGCTTCCTGACCGCCCCCTACTTCAGCCTGGCTCACCCGGGCAGACCGGAAGCGGGGCTGACCGTACAGGACTTCGAGCCGCGCTATACGCACGGCTACCTGACAGCGCGGAACCGCGCCTCGATGCTGGTGGAAACGCATATGCTCAAGCCGTACGGGGAGCGCGTCGCCGCGACGTACAGCATCAACGCCCGCACGATCGCCTTTATCGGCGCAAACGGCAAGGCACTACGGGAGGCGGTGCGCGCCGCTGACCGCGCCGCGGAGGCGACCCGGCCGGGTGATCCGGTCGTCCTCACCAGCCGTCTCACGCCGGAGACGCGGCCCTTCACCTTTCGCGGCCTGACCTATGCACCGTTCGAAAGCCCGATCACGGGCGGGACGGTCCACGCCTGGACGCGCGAGGCGAAGGACACCGTGACCACAATCCGGGACACGTTTATGCCCGGCCTGACCGTTACCGCGCCCGCCGCCTACGCTATCCCGCCGCAGTTCACGGAGGTTATCGAACGCCTGGATCTGCACGGTATCCGCTACGTCCGGCTGCCCGCGCCCGTCACGGACACGTTCGCCACGTACTGCTTCGAGCAGGTTGCGTTCCCCCCGGCGCCGTTCGAGGGGCGGTTCCGGCCCCGCTACCGCACCGTCGCCATCGAGGAGCGGCGGACGCTCCCGGCGGGCACGGTGCTGGTGCCGGTGGCGCAGCCGCGGGCGAAGCTGCTGATGCACCTGCTGGAGCCGGACGCGCCGGACTCGCTGCTGTCGTGGGGGTTCTTCAACGGTATCTTCACATCGCCAGAGTACTTCGAGGAGTACGCGATGGAGCCGATTGCGCGGCGGATGCTGGAGGCGGACCCGGCGCTGAAGACAGAATTCGAGGAGCGGCTGAAGGACCCGGCGTTCGCGGCCGACCGTCGCGCTCGGCTAGCGTTCTTCTACGAGCGCTCGCCCTACTTCGACGTGCGCAAGGACAAGTACCCCATCGTCCGCCTGAGCGCCGGACAGTGGGAGGCCGCGCAGAAGCGCGACCGGTAGAGGCCGACCGCCTCAGCCCGCGGGGGCGGGCTTTACGGCGAAGACCTGCACGACGGCGGCGAGGCCGGTGTGCCCCGCGCCCTCGACCACCGCCCGCTCGGTCTCCGCAGCGTGCTCGAACGCCAAACCGGCCAGTTCCGCGCGGAGTTCGGCGAGGGTCGGCATGAGGTCCGCGGTGGGCGGGCCACCCGTCCCGTAGCGCAGTTGGTCGGGGGTGTACGCCTCCAGCACGAACGCCCCGCCCGGCTTCAGCCCGGCCACCACCCGCTGGTGGACCGAGCGCCGCAACTCCGGCGGCAGGTGGCAGAAGATAGACACCACCCCGTCCCACGCTTCCGGCGCGATCTCGTAGTCCGCCAGGTCCGCCTGCACCGTCTCGATAGTCACGCCCCGGCTTTCGGCCAGCCGCCGCGCCTTTTCCAGCCCCACTGCGGAGGCATCCACGCTGACCACGTCGCATCCCTGCTCCGCCAGGAACACGCCGTTGCGCCCTTCGCCGTCCGCCAGGCACAGCACGCGCCCGCGCGGAATCCGCGCGGCCACGCTTTTCAGAAAGTCGTTCGGCTCCGTACCGAAGACGTACTCCTCGCCGCCGTACCGTTCATCCCATCGGTTCTGCTGCTGCATAGCTTTCTTTCACCCAGACGCGCAGCGGGCCGACTGTTTCGAAGCCGCACGCCCGTGGCGCCGCCAGATCGTCTCCCGCCTCGTACCCCACCAGCGCCACCCCGGGGAACCACGGGGCGACGTCGGCGATCAGGCTCCCCCACCACCCGGCCCCGTCGGTCCCCGGCGGCGTGAAGACGTTCGACAGGCCGACCACGCCCGCCGCCCGGTTCGCGACGGCGCCCGCGACTACGCGCCCGGCCTCCCGGGCCGCCAGGAAGACCACCTCCGGGTCCGCCAGCAACGCGGGCGGGAACAAACGAGGCGCGCCCGGCGGCGGCATGTTTTCGCCGTGCCATGCCGCCTCCCACGCCGCCAGTTCCGTTTCTTCCGTCACCCGCTCCCAGCGGCCACCGCCCGCAGGGGGCGGCAGCGACGCCGGGCGGAAGATCCACGAGGCGTCGAACAGCGGCCGGTACCCCAGCGGTGCGAGGTCCAGCGTTTGGAAGCTGTCCTTCACGGCCCATTCGCCCGCCAGCCCGGCGCCTTCCAGTTCGCGCAGAAGCGCCAGCAGCTTCGGCGCCGCGCCCGGGTCGCCCGTCAGCGTCACCGCGTTCGGGTAGAACGGCGGCGTTTCCCACCGGTTCACCCAGCAGAGGCCGTCGTGAAACTCCCCGGGCGCGCCGTGCGCCCGGCAGACCGTGTCGCACCACGCCGCGTTGTTCCCCGCCGCTGCGGCGGCGCGCCCGCCGGCGTTTGTCATGGGGCGAGCAGCCCGTCAATCTCCTTCATCTCTGCTGGGGTGAGTTCCCAATCGGCGGCGGCGACGTTCGCGCGGACCTGCTCCGGCTTGGTGGCGCCCGCGATCACGGAGGCGACGGCCCCGTGCGCCAGGAGCCAGGAGAAGGCCAGTTCGAGGATGGTGTGGCCGCGCGCCTCCGCGAAGGCGATCAGCGCCTCCACCCGGTCCAGGTTCTCGTCGGCCAGCTGCTTCGAGTCGGCCTTGATGCGCGTCCCCTCGGGCACCGGCTGCCCCTTGCGGTACTTGCCTGTGAGCAGGCCGCTGGCGAGCGGGAAGTAGGGCAGGAAGCCCTGGTTCAGCCGCTCGCACTCGGCGAGGACGCCGTCCTCCTCGGGCGCACGCTTGAGCAGGCTGTACTCGTTCTGAACACTCACGAAGCGCGCCAACCCGCCGTTCTGCGACGCCGCTTCGGCGGCCCGTAGCTGCTCCGCGGAGAAGTTCGAGCAGCCGATCTCGCGCACCTTGCCCGCCGTCACCAGTTCGTTCAGCGCGCCAAGCGTGTCCTCGATAGGCACCTCGGGGTCGGGCCGGTGGATCTGGTACAGGTCGATGCGATCCGTGTTCAGTCGGCGCAGGCTGTCCTCCGCGGCCTTCCGGATGTAGTCGGGGTGCCCGCCGCCGGGCCGGTCATCGTCGATCTTAATGCCAAACTTGGTGGCGATCAGGATGTCGTCCCGCCGCGCGCCGAGGGTCCGCCCCAGGAACTCCTCGCTCTTCGTCCCGCCGTAAATGTCCGCCGTGTCGAAGAAGTTGATGCCGCTCTCCAGAGCGGCGTCCACCACCGCCAGCGTCGCCGCCTCATCGATGCGCCCGCCGAAGTTGTTGCAGCCGAGCCCGACGACCGAAACGTCCAGCGCGCCGATCTTGCGTGTTTGCATGTTGTCGTTGCCTTCTTCCGTTTGCCGTTTTCCGCACCTTGTTTTCCCAGCGGCGGTCGGTTGTCCTTCCTGGGAGGGGCCCTCACCCCCGTCCCCTCTACCGTCCGCGGGAGAGGGGACGGGGGTGAGGGCTCTCCGGAGGGGGCGGCGGCGAGGGCCGCCCCCCCGGCAGGAAACCCCACCTCCCGCCCGAAACAATAACCGCACGCGAAAGCTACGGGGAAGGCGAGAAAGCCACGAGGAAGGCGACGAGGCGGATGAGCAGCGACCGGTTGCACCGAGAGACACACGAATTCGACGTCTGCGTGATTGGCGGGGGGATGGCAGGTGTCTGCGCGGCGCTGGCCGCCGCCCGCAACGGGGCGAGAACGGCGCTCCTCCACGACCGGCCCGTGCTGGGGGGCAACGCCTCCAGTGAGGTGCGGATGTGGATCTGCGGCGCCCACGGCAAGCACAACAAGGAGACGGGCATCCTGGAGGAGTTGCAGCTCGAAAACCTGCGCCTTAACGCCGCCCGGAACTACTCCGTGTGGGACGCCGTGCTGTTCGGCAAGGTGCGCTTCCAGCCGAACCTGACCCTCTTCTTGAACTGCTCCTGCACCGACGCCGAGATGGACGGCGACGTTATTGCGGGCGTCACGGCGTGGCAGGGAACGTCACAGACGTGGCATACGGTGCGGGCGAAGCAGTTTATCGACTGCTCGGGCGACAGCATCCTGGCAGCGGTCACTCCGGCGGCGTTCCGGGTGGGGCGCGAGGCGCGGGCGGAGTTCGACGAGGACATCGAGCCGCGCGAGGCCGACCGCAAGACGATGGGCAACTCGCTGCTGCTCCAGATGCGCCGCACCGACGAGGCGCAGCCGTTCACCCCGCCGCGCTGGGCCTACAAGTTCACGTCGCCGGAGGACCTGCCCCACCGCATGCGCGGCGTCAACGGCGCGAACTTCTGGTGGATCGAGATCGGGGGCATCAACGACACGATCAAGGACGCCGAGGCGATTCGGGACGAGCTGATGCGGATCGCGTACGGCGTGTGGGACTACATCAAGAACCACGCGCCGGAGCGGGCGCAGGCGGAGAACTGGGCGCTGGAGTGGGCGGGGTCGCTGCCCGGCAAGCGGGAAAGCCGCCGCTACGAGGGCGACCACATCCTGACCCAGAACGACGTGCGCGACGGCGGCCGGTTCGAGGATATTATCGCCTACGGCGGCTGGTCGATGGACGACCACCACCCGGCCGGCCTGCTCTACCCGGGTCAGCCGACGCTCTACCACCCCGCGCCGTCGCCCTACGGCATCCCCTACCGTTCGCTGTACTCGCGGAACGTCGCCAACCTGCTGTTCGCGGGCCGGAACATCTCGGTGACGCACGCCGCGCTGTCTTCCACGCGCGTCATGGCGACCTGCGCCCTCCTGGGGCAGGCGGCGGGCACTGCCGCCGCGCTCTGCGTCGCCCACGGCTGCGCGCCGCGCGCCCTGTCGTCCGGTGCGCGGCTGCGGGAGCTGCAGCGGACGCTGATGGAGGACGACGCCTGGCTGCCCGGCATCCCCCGCCCGGCCTCCGACCTCGCCCTGCGCGCCCGCCTGGACACCGCCGATGGGCGCGATGCCCCGCTCCTGCTGGACGGCATTGACCGCGACCGGGAGGACGCGGGCCATGCCTGGACGGGCCGCGCGGGCTGCGGCAGCGTGACGTTCACGTGGAACGAGGCTGTTACCCTGGCCGGGGCGCGCCTCGTGTTCGACAGCGACCTCAGCAACGACAAGCGCATGGCGCACGTTTACCCGCAGAGCGCTGGCCGCCGCGCCGTGCCCGGCTCGCTCGTGAAGGCGTTCCGCCTGGAAGCACGGGACGACACGGGCCGGTGGAGCGTGGTCCACCGCGCGGACGAGAACTACCAGCGCCTCGTGCGCGTTCCGCTCGCGGGCCTGCGCGCCACCGCCCTGCGCCTCGTCCCCGAGGCGACCTGGGATGGCGGCGAGGACGCCCGCGTGTTTGCCTTCGAGCCGCAGGCGGAGGGTGAGTTCTTCGACCGGGTGCCCGCCCCCCCGGACGGCCCGCACTACTCCGAGGTACGCGCCGCCATCGACCCGCGCGACCTCGCCCCACCCGACAACGGCCTGGAAGAGGCAGCGCAGCAGCAGCGCAAGGGCGCGGCGGCGTAGCCATGCCTAAAGAACCGAAACTCTCTATTGAGGACCTGCCGGAGTTCTATCCCCGCAACCGCCAGGAGTGGCGCGCGTGGCTGGAGGAGAACCACGCGACCGCGCCGGGGGTCTGGGTCATCTACTACAAGAAGAGCAGCGGGATGCCCAGCCTCTCCTGGAGCGAGGTGGTGGATGAGATCCTGTGCTTCGGGTGGATCGACAGCAAGCAGCAGTCGCTGGACACCCAGCGGTACCGGCAGCTCATCACGCCGCGCAAGCCGAAGAGCGTTTGGTCGCGCATCAACAAGGCGAAGATCGAGGAGCTGATCGCCAGCGGGCGCATGACGGCGGCGGGGCTGGCGAAGATCGAGGCGGCGAAGGCAGACGGCTCGTGGACGGCGCTGGACGCCGTGGAGGCGCTGACCGTCGCTCCGGACCTGGAGGTGGCGCTGGCCGCGAACGAGACGGCCCGCGCGAACTTCGAGGCGTTCCCCCGCTCCGCGCGCCGCAACTACCTGTTCTGGATCGAGAGCGCAAAGCGGCCTGAGACGCGGCAGAAGCGTGTCGAGGAGGTCGTTCGGCTCGCCGCACAGAACCGCAAGACACGACTATGAGCGAAGAATCCCCACGACGCAACGAGTTCGGGCAGCCCATCGGGCCGTCCGTGGGCGACTGGACGCCTCCACCCCACCCGCCGCGCACCCCCATGGAGGGGCGCTGGTGCCGTCTGGAGCCGCTCGACCCGGAGCGGCACGTTGCGGACCTGTTCGCCGCCAGCCAACTCGACCCGGACGGGCGGACGTGGACCTATATGTCCTACGGACCGTTTGCGACGGTGGAAGAGTACCGCGCATGGATGGAGAAGACGTGCCTCCGGGACGACCCGCTGTTCTTCGCTTTCGTGGACGCGGCGACGGGAAAGGCGGTCGGCGAGGGGGCGTACCTGCGCATCGAGCCGAAGGCGGGCTACCTGGAGGTCGGGCACCTGTACTTCTCGCCCCTCTTGCAGCGCACGCCCGCCGCGACCGAAGCGATGTACCTGATGATGCAGCGGGCGTTCGAACTCGGCTACCGCCGCTACGAGTGGAAGTGCGACTCGCTGAACGCGCCGTCGCGGGCGGCAGCGCAGCGGCTGGGTTTTTCCTATGAGGGCACCTTCCGTCAGGCGACGGTGTATAAGGGCCGCAGCCGCGACACGGCGTGGTTCTCCGTCATCGACACAGAGTGGCCGCCCCTGCGGGCGGCGTTCAAGCAGTGGCTCGACCCGAGCAATTTCGACAGCGAGGGGAAGCAGCGGGTCCGGCTGTCGGACCTGACAGCGCCGCTGCTGAAGGCACGGGGGTAGAGGCGTCCGCAGGTGGTGTTGCGGCGTGGGCCGGTTTTGTGCGGTCGGATTGGTGCCGTCGGTTGGGTGCCGTGGACT
>Ga0065721_10004076_pt1 | contig 47620 bp, 50 predicted proteins | sample Mesricmetagenome_FD_59108 | JGI IMG/M metagenome (GOLD analysis project Ga0065721, IMG submission 59108) | Mesophilic microbial community from rice straw/compost enrichment Sample: eDNA_1 v2 (version 2) | ecosystem: Engineered > Solid waste > Grass > Composting > Bioreactor | place: USA: Davis...
CCACGCCGCTGTCGCGGGTCACCGTGTAGGTGTAGGTCACCGTGCCGCTGTCGCCCTCGGTATGCGTCACCGCCAGCGAGGCGGCGTCGAACTGAACCACCGGGACCGGAGCCGTCTCCGGCTCGACATCTTTCAATTCAATATCGAAATCAGTCTGTGCAATGAGATGAGCCGTGTCATGCGTGGTCGAATTGTAAAATTTGAAGAGCAGATGCTGATGCACAGCAGGAGTGAAGTCCTCGACGTAGCCGAAATCTTCGTCCTCATAGTTAAAATATGCCTCGCCACCATGATTTGGCGCAACACGGAGGTAGTAGCCAGTTACTCCATTAAACTCGCCGAACCAAACTTCGTATCGACCGCCAACATCGTTTTCTGCAACTACGTCCACAGCGCCGGCAGTATTGCCGATAAGTCTGCCAATGATTGTTCCGGCGGCAATATTCTCGTTTACCTTTACGCTGAAATTGCCGCTCTGCTCCTGCTCGCCGCCGCCGTCAACGACCGCTTGAATGGTAAGATTTGCCATAGATACCCCCTATAATGTGATAACGTTTTATATAAGAGGGAGAGTTTGCGCAAGCTTTCCCTCCCTCAAGTTTTAAATGACCACTAGAAAGTCCTGATAAGTCAGCACAGGAGCTAGATGGGTCGCATCCACTCTGAACTGCGCGAACAGTATCGGGGCTGTCGAGCCAGCTGTTCCATTCGGGTCATAGTAGAGTTTGCCACTCGTAGAATCATAGATGATCCGGTCTTCGGCATCTTGGGCCACAGTTCCCTCAACGAACGCATCTTCATTGAGCGTCCCGAGCGCGCCGATGGCTTGCTTGAAGACCGACTGAGACAGCCAGATCTTATCTCCCTCTGCCACACGGAAGTCCTGGATCCGGTCAAAGTTGGTCGTCGCCGACAAGATAGAGTCGAATACGAACGCATCAGCACCTCCTCCGCCTGTCAGAACGTCCTTTCCGCCGCCACCGCTTATGGTGTCGTTGCCCTCATCGCCCTTGAGGTTGTCTGAGCCGATGCCCCCCCTGATCAGATCGTTGCCTATGGTACCACTGACACCTTCTGTCAGAAGATTCTCAACGTTTACCGTGATGAGTTGCTCAACCGGAGCATTTACACCATCGTCGGCCAGAACAGTGAATGACAGTTCGCCATTCGTGGTCTGCTCGTAGTCAATCTTTGTATAGTCTTTTACATAAACCTCATGTCCATTGATAATCTCGATCGCTCCACCTAAATCGGCGCCTGCCTTCAAGGTAAAAGTGACCGAGTCTGTGTCGTCAGCCAGAAGAGTGCCAAGGAGACTGTTCGGACTCGGATTCTCTCGAATAAAGAGTTCACTGAACCGAATGTTCGTCGGCGCCGTATTACCCCCATTCCCCACATTCACCGTATAGGTGGTCTCCACAGCGTTCCCGTCTTCATCATAAGCCTGAACCTTCAGGTTATGACTGAACACGTCCGTCTCCAGGACGTCTCGGGCCGTCGTGATCTGGCCATCATCGTTGATGGTGAAGAGCCCGTCCCGCGTCGTGGTGCCGGACCAGCCGTCATCAGCGACGAACTGGAAGTGGTTGTGTCGGAACTCCTCCTTCGTATCCCTGTCGACCAGAGACGCATTGGCGACGACGATGCTGCTGCCATCACCGACCTTGATTGCCGTGCCATCTGCGACACTCACCGATTCCGGACCGTCATTCTTGTCGGTCAAGGTGACCGTGATGGTCTGCGTATCGGAGACAGCCCCCACGGTGTCCTTGGCGTAGACGTTGAACGTGAAGGTTGGATTCGCCTCATAATCGAGCGTGAAGGTGTCCTTCAGATGGATCTGGCCCGTCGTCTCGTCGACCGTGACGTAGGCGTTATCCTCCACATAGTATTTCAGGCCTGCCTTATCGTCGTCGGCAACGATCTTGTAGTCGAGGGCGCTGTCAGGCGTGTTCTCGTCGACGGTGATCGATGTCCCTCCGGTCGCCAGCCGCACGTTGGTCGGCGGGGTGTTGCCCGTCGCATCCTGCACCACGACATCGAACGAGAAGGCCTGGCTTATGATATCCGCGTGATCCTTGTCGTAGGCGACGACCCAGAGGGTGTGCGCCCCCTTGTCCTCCTCGCTCAAGGTGACGCCGTCAGCGAGGCTGACCTGCCCGGTGTCCTTGTCGATCTTGAACAAGCCATCGGCACTGATCGTCCCATCAGGGCCCTGGCCATTCTGGAACCGATACAGATTGGTCTGGAAAGTCTCCGTATTGATGTCCGGATCGTGGGCAAGCGCCGTGACCACAGAGGCATTATTCGTATCGCCGACATGGATATTCTTCACATCGTTGAAGCTGATGCTGTCGGCGGCCTCGTTCACGTCCGTGAGGTTGATGGTGATGTCCCTCCAGGCGGAGTAGAGACCACCGGCATCCTTGGCGCGGACATGGACCACGTAGGATGCGACCTGTTCGCGGTCGAGCTTCGACGGATCGAGGACATAGATCTCGCCTGTATCCGCATGGATGCCGAAGGCATCGTTGCCGTAGATCTCGAAGGTCATGCCCTCCGAACCGGTATCGTCGTCGGCGACGACAAAGCCAACCCCCGTCTCCTGCTTCGAGTTCTCGTCCACGGACGTCATGAACGTATTGTTCGAGAGGCGGACATTCGTGGGCGCCGCATTATCGGGCGCCTCGGGGACGCCATCGATGACTTGGACCTGCTCGATGCCGATGGCCATGTAATGGTCGATCTTGGCCTGAAGTTCCTCCTTGGTCGCGTACAGGCCGCCATAAAGGTAAGCGATGTCCTGATCGCCGTAGAGCTTGCCGTTGTCTTCCGGATTGGCCAGATCCCTTTCGCCTTCGATCTCGTCATTCACATTGACGATGTAATAGGTGTCGTTGCCGTCGCCACCCATCAGGACATGGGCGATATCGACGCCCGTGCCGCCATCGAGCGTGTCGGACACATTGACGGCACCGCTGCCGAAGAGGTTCACCGAATAGGCATTTCCGACCAGGTGGACACCTTCGATGAAGCCGTCCCCGGCCTTGAGGGTTTCGACCTGCGCATCAGACTTGAGACGGTACTCCTCGTGGAGATAGACCTCCGCAACGTCGAAGAGATCGCCGGCCCCTTCCTGGATCGCATCGCCGATATGGCGGATCCTATAGGTGTCGTTGCCGCTTCCGCCATCGAGAATGTCGGCGGCCGCGCCGGCGCCGCCATCGAGCGTGTCATCACCCTCCAGCCCCTTGAGAATATTGCTGTCGGCATTGCCCGTGATGATGTTGCCGGCGGCATTGCCGTTCAACGTCATTGCGCCTGACGAGCCGCTGGCGTCGAGGTTCTCGAGGAACTCGCTTAGGGTATAGCCGGCGTCCTTGAAGGCTTCGCCGACCAGGCGGATTGTATCCTGCCCGCCATTGGCGTCCGCCACCTCCTCGATGGTGACACCCTGCTGGCGGGAGATCACGTATGTATCGTCGCCCAGGCCGCCCTGCAGGGCGTCATCCCCGGAGCTGCCGCCGTCGAGGGTGTCGTTGAAGTCGCCGCCGACGATGGTGTTGCCGAGATTATTGCCGACGACGTTGATGCCGGATTGCAGCGCCCCGTCCGCGATCAGAATCTCGATGCCGTCATTGTCATCAAGGATATATTGATCCGTGATCTGGACGATGGCCATGTCGAACCCGCCCAGCGCAGGGTCGGCGTTCTCGTTAAATTTCTGCCCGACCTCCGTCACATAGTGGATATCGTCCAGTCCCGTCGGGCCGGTCACGGTCGTGACGACTGTCACTTCCTTATTGCTGGCCGGGAAGGCGTGGTGGTGATCGTCCAGCGTGATGGTGAACTCGGTCGTGATCGGATCCGGGCTCGGCTCATTGTGCTCGGTCGCATCGAAGGTGAGGTGCTGGCTCAGGATTTCCTGGAGAGCCGCGAGCGTACCCGTGAAGGTCCAGGTAACCCGGTCGTTCAAGGTATCGTCCGACCGCGTTCCGCCCCAATCAGATCCATTCAGCCTTCCGTCGGAGTTCTTGAAGCTGATCGTCAGGGTCAGCGTATCGCTGCCACTGTCGCCGTCCTGTAGGGTAACCCAGGCGAACGGATTGACAGGGGCGTCCCAGTCCTCCGTATTCGTGGTGGCGTGGAGCGGATCGACCTGTATAACGGGTGCTTCGTTGTCGTTCGGATTTCCGGATGCTGTGGCATCGACCGTCACATGGGTCGTTGTATAGGCCCCCTGCGAGTCCGTCAGCCAAACCGTAAAGTCAGTGGTTTGAGAGGTCCCATTCGCCGGATTGAAGGCAACGTGCTTAATGAAGTTCGTCACATCCTCCGGAGCACCCTTGACCTCAAGGACACCGCTGCCGTTCTGGAGGATTTCAACACCTGTGATCCCGGTGGGTAATATCAGACCTCCCTTCGTTCCGGTGAAGGTGATGAGGACTTTAACGTGGATTGGAGGAACCGTTGCGCCATCCTCTGCATCGGAGAAGGTGAGATCCTTGAAGGGCGCAACCGTATCGGTATCTGGAACAACCCAATCCGTATGACCGTCCGGATCGACGGTGATGACGGGTGCAGAATTATCCGGATTCACGTCTTCGATGAAGATTTTCACGGTCTGAGACGTGGACCAATCGACTCCGTCATAGGCCGAGACCTTGATCTCGTACCAGCTGACGCCGTTCTCCATGTACTGGGCGTTCTCGAAGTCGATGACGCCGACCAGATAAACGGACCAGGTGCCGTCGGCCTCCTGCTTGATGACAAACCGTCCATCGGACGAATCATCCAGTCGGTACTCGACGATGGTGTCTCCATTGTCGTCATGGGCCTTGAGCTGGCTGACCAGCCTGTTGACACCGAGATCTTCCTTGATCGACTCGTCATATAGACCGATCGAATCGGGCGCGCGGTTGGCAACGACGGACGTGACCGTGATGTCCGGCGTGAACGAGACACTGGCCCCGGCTTCATCGTGAACGTCGATCTGGAAGGTGGTGACATCGGTTGTGCCGCGCGCGGCGCCATCCAGGTCGAGGGGATTGAACTTCAGCGCCCTGACAGCCGCGAGCACGTCCACCAGCGGGCCGGAGATCGTGTAGGTGCCGAAAAATGCGTTTCCGTCCGCATCGATAAAGTCGCCGCCGCTCTGACCGATGGCCGTAATGGTCACGGTGATGGTGTCGTTGGCATTGGTATCGTCGATCGTGATGCCGGCGAACGGCGTCACCAGATTGACGGTCTCGTTGTCGTCGATGGTGAAGTCAGCGCTACCGCCGGCGATGGTGGGCGCACGGTTTGCGACATGGGCGTCGACCGCCACGGCATCATTGGTGGCGATTTCGGTGCCCGTCCTGTCGACCAGAGCCAGATGGAAGTGCGTCAGCACGGAGCTGCCGACCTCACCGTCCGGCCGATCCTTCGGGTTGAACTTTAAGTGATGCAGGGCATCGATGATGTCCTGCATCGATCCCGTGAGCTTCAGGACGCCCGTCAGGGGGTCATACTCGTACCCCTCATACAATGGCGGTATGTCGCTGAAATCGAGTTCGCCTTCATCGGGATTGAAGCTCACCTTCAGATAGAGGCCGGTCAGACCGCCGTCGAGGACCACGACGTTCGTGAATGGTGACGCAATGTCGATATCGAGCACTTCCGATTCCGGATCATTGCCCTCCCATATAAACGGGGCGTTCTCGACTGTGAACTGATAGGTCGCTGTGACGGCGTCCGCTTGGTGCCCCTCATCGTATGTGACGACTTCGAGGGAGAACGAATGCACATCCGCCGGAGTCAGCGCCTCCTTCAGAGAGATCTGACCGGTATCGGCATCGATCACGAACTTGCCGAACTCCAACGTACCGTTCGAGAACATGTACTTGTTGTGAACGAAGTCGCTGCCGCGGTTGGCCATGTCCTGATCGATGGCCTCGGCCCGGACAATGGGCGTGCCCGGGCCCATGCCGACGACGATCTTCTCCGGCGCATCCTTGAATTGAACCCCGGTCGGCAGGTCATTGTCGTCGGCGACATAGATCCGGATGGGGGTAACGTCCGAGGCAAACGTTCCGTCGTATGCCACAACCTTGACGACATAGTATTTGCCGCCGTTGACGGTGTCGGGGATCAGATCGTCGGCCTCGTAGTCCAGTACGACATTGGGCGCCAAGGTGATCTTACCATCCGAACTCACCACGAAGCGATTACCTGGATTGGCATCGCTCGTCTCTGCCAATTTGTAAGTCGGGATTGTGCCATCCGGGTCGGAACCGTTCAGCTGAACGATCGTCCCCTCCGGCCGAGTATTCTCGGTCACCGTCGGCTGGCCGTCATAGGTCGGTGCGTTCGGCGCCTCGGCGACATTGGAGACGTAGATCTTGACCGGCGTGACCGTCGACTTCCAGGTGCCATCCGTCGCGATCACCTTCACGGTATAGTACCTGCCTTTACCGTCTCCATCATCACCCAGCCCGGTGGCTTCGTAATCCAGAAACTTGTTGGCCTGCAGGGTAATCTTGCCGTCCGCGCTGATGCTAAAGAGGCCGAACGGGTTTGCATCCGCCTCCTCAGCGAAAGTGTAGGAAATCACCCCGCCTTCCGGATCAACAGACCCTTCCACCTGCGCCAGCTGCGTGGAAACATAGGCGTTCTCGGGCGTCGTCGAGGTCGATTTCACGATCGGCGCGGTCGGCGCCTCATCCACGTTGTCGATATAGATCTTCAGGGTCGTCGGATCGGACGCATACTTGCCGCCACTCGTTTCCACCGCACGAACGTCGACCAGGATGAACTTTCTATTCCCCTCCGTAACGAAGCCTGCGGGCGGATTCTCGAAGTCGATCGTAGACTTAAGCGTCACGTTTCCATTCGCATCGACACTGAAAAGGTCCGAGTGGGTCAGGATTTCGTAGGTCAGCGGACCGCCCACCGTGTCGGTGTCGTCGGCAATAACCTTGAGGACGACCTTATTCGGCTCGTTGTTCTCATAGGTTGTGACAACCGAGCCATCGACGATCCTGGGTTTTTGCGGCGCATAGTCGACGCTCGCGCCAAGCTCGGTATGGACGATGATGTTCTCGATATTCGCGAGCTTACGGCCATCGAAGTTCGCAACGAAGATTTCGGCCGTATCGATTCCCTCAGCCTTGGCGTTGAACTCCTGCGGAGTGTCGTCAAGGTCACGGATGTAGTAATAATCGTCGCCGAGGCCGCCCTTCATCGTGTCGGCGCCAACGCCACCCTCGAAGATGTTTTTCCCACTGTTGCCCGTCAGGATGTTGTTGCCGGCATTGCCTGTGAGGGCGATGTCGGCGTTGCCTGCTGCCGTCAGATTCTCGACATAACCCGCCTCGGCGCCTAAATCGTAATTAATAAAGCTATAGATGATGTCTTGATTGCCTTCGCCAGCGATCTCGACAACGACATCGCCCTCGTTATCAACCCAATATTCGTCGTTGCCGGCATTACCTTCCATATAATCGGCACCAGCACCACCCCAAAGCGTATCGTTGCCTGTGCCGCCGAACAGTGAATCGTCTTTAAGACCACCGTCCAGGCTATCGTCATTAGCGCCGCCAACGAGAGAGTCGATCCCGTCGCCACCGTCTAGCGTGTCGTTTCCGTTACCGCCGTCCAGCGTGTCGTTGTCGCTCTCTCCAAACAGCTTATCGTTATTATCTCCACCTTCGAGGGTATCGTTACCAGCTCCGCCACGGATGATATCGCCCCCACCCGCCCCTAAGAGGTGGTTGCCACCAGCATTACCAAAAAGCTCATCACCCCGATTCGTCCCCTGCGCATGATCGATGTTACTGATTAAGTCGTATGCACCGGGTTTGTAAGTAATACCGGAAGCGAGGTCGATCGTTACTCCTTGCCCTTCATCCGGCAAGGAAATGTAATCAACGACGCCGCCATCAACCCCACCGTCGATGCTATCGAATCCAAGCGATCCGTAGAAGAAATCGAACCCACTCCCGCCGAGCAGAGTATCGCTTGCCGCTCCGCCATAGAGCTTGTCCGATCCAGCCCCGCCACGAAGCCAAGCTCCAAAACCGTCTGCAGCATATAGGATGTCGTTCCCCCCGCCTGTTGCAACTTGGGATACATTGATGAGAGTGTCCGTCTCACCAAAGGAAGGGGCAGTTACCGTTCCCAGTCTCAGATCGACAGTATAGTCGCGCAAGAGGCTGTACTTGAAGCTCGGAAACTGCCAATCCGCAGTATAGGTGAAATCATCATAGAACGCCCATCCACCGACTAAGGTATCGTTGCCTATATCGCCGATGAGGATGTCGCCGAAACTGCCCTCGAGCCGGTCGTTACCGCCGCCGCCCCAGATCGTATCAATGGCATTGTCGTTAAAGCCATTGCTTCCATAGAGCGTATCGTTGCCGTCCTTGCCTAAGATCACGTCCGCGTCCGCGCCACCGTCAATCGTGTCGTTATAGACGCCACCTACAAAGCCATCCTGACCTGCTCTTCCCTCCCAGTTCCAAGCGACGGTATTCTTGCGAGCACTATTGGTCGTGTCGGCATTAAAAAAATCGCGACCAGTACTGACATTAGAACCAACGATCTTTTCGACTGCAGAGTCGGGATCAAAATGAACATAGTCCTTGTCTGCACCGCCGCTAAAACGGTATCCCTCAATAACGACCGTACCAGTCGGCGCCAGATTGTCCCATTTCATCTTTATTCCGAAGACATCCGTGTCGCCGGAATAGTCGACCGTATCGAGCCCCTCACCGCCCCAGAACGTATCGTTTCCGTTCCAACCCGTGAGTACGTCGTCTCCGGCTTCACCCCAGAGTTCGTCGCTGCCTTGGGTCCCAATCACGATATCGTTCCCGCCTCCAGCTAGGAAACGATATTGGAAGAGACCGTCTGTATTGCCGACCGTGTGATAGTCCCAGGAATTGTTGACGCCATCGTTGTCGACTACGCTCTGCCACCGAACGGCAGATGGCGCAGGAGCGCCAGACGACGCAGTAACAGCTGGCTCTCCCAATGAGGGATCGGCACTCTGCTTCAGGGCATCGAGAGTTGAATCGCTCCCCAAAGATTCGGAACTTTTCGAGAGAGCGGTTACTGCTGTCGAGCCATTCATGGCCATGTCGGCAAGGGCGGGCGCCCCTTCGCCAAGAGGTGGCATCGCCGATGCCGGCGATGCGTTCTCATGCTGCTCGCCGGGGACCAATACATGAAGCGCTTGAGCATTGTCTCCACTACTGCCCCGCATTTCGTTAGCACGCTCCTCCTGGGAGACGAAAGTCTCGATCGATCGCCTTCCATCCTTCTCGTCGTGCAGCAGATCGGGAGCAGCAACCTGCGCGAGGTCTTGGTCATCTGCCACAGTGGGATCACGTTCTGCGTCCGATGGGAGCGCATCCGCCGCTACACCGCCCGCAATCGTATCGTCGAGCATATTGCCGAGATCGGCTGGCTCGACAGACAAAGACTCGATGGTGAGAGACTTGTCGAAAACGGGCTTGTTCATTTGACGTCCCCTTGGCTTATGCCGCCACTCCTGCGCCGATACCCATTTTGGCGCATATTACGATATGACGTAACATTACTTACAACCGGGACAGCGCCAAGCTCCATGTTCAGGGAGTGTCGCAACGTCAGATGCGTCTTTTCAGCGTATTTCTGCCGACCGAAAGGCTCATCAGGAATGCTGTCCTTCCGAAGAAAGCCTTGTCCGATCGGGTCTCGTATGGTGTTAACCAAGCGCAGATCCGATTGCCGGTGCGGTTGGCTTGCAGGAACGGCAAAGTCACATCGGTTAATTTGCACAAATCGTCCGGCTTTTTCTTTGCTGAAGCCGGAAGGTGTTTCAATTATTAGTTATATTAACCTTAGGAATCGCAACTTTAAGGCGCAAAACTCCGCAGGTTCTGTCAATAAGCGTCAGACTCGACTGGCGCATGGTGCATGGCTCGAATGAGGAAGCTGAAAAGTTCGATTGCCTTAAGGCAGTTGAAGATCGAGCCAACAGCTTGGAGAATAGCGACTCCTGACAAAGATTTCGCCAGAACTGCACTTTGATCTTCTTCAGCCTACCCCGGCGCCCATACAGCATGCGGCGTATCCGGCGTTTTGAAAGCTTTCCCCTCACCATTGCCGGTTGTGTGCGGATACTGCGCCTGCATCGCACGCACAAAGCATCACTACATTGGGAAGGGCAGCGGCTGCCCCTCCCCCATTACCATGTTGAGCCTTAAGCCGCTTCTTTGGCCCCTGAGCCCAATCTGGATGACAAGTGATGTCGAATAGTATCGGCAATGAGATCCTGTACGGCCGGCGACAATACGAAATTGCGCCCCGCGATGATACTTTCCCACATGTCGGCGAAATCAAAATCGTCGAGTGCGCGAAGCAGCGCCTCTCCGGCATCGCGCCAAGCCGGCATGGAATGAAGCACCTCGCATAATGCCTCGATCACCGTTGCGCGGACCTGGCCTGGATTGCCATCGCCCGTTTGCGTGATGCACTGCAGTGCCGTGATCACCGTATCCCGCCCATATCGCTCAAAGCAGCGTGTGATGGCGCCGATGGCTTGCGTCTTCCCTGGCTTGATATGTGGAGATGAAAAGTTGCCCCGGATGACTTCGACGCCGCCAGCTGTACAGATTTCAGCGATGGCCAAGGCTTTCGTATCGCCTGCGGCAAGCTTCGCATGGAAGATTTGTTGAGGCGTGGTCTTCGTGACGTTGCCGTTGACGGCCGCGTAGGCTTCGGCCTGCTTTGCCCGATCGACATAGACGACCTGGCACGGGACCGTTTCTATCCCCCGCAACAGGGCTGCCGTTGTGCGGTGCTGCCCATCCACGATGGCGAACAGTCCTCCCTCGAGTGGAGCAACGACAACCGGAGCGAACTTCGACCATTCGAAGCCTTCCATGATACGGTTGACGTTCAGCCTCCCCTTCTTTCCGATTTCTCGTTGATATGAGGGATCCACAACGAGTTGGTCGATCCTGATCCAATTTAGGCTCGGTGCCGGACCCGGCTCATGAGACGATGTTGGCATCGGATAACCATGTGTCGTAATTGTCCTGTACTCAGCGTGGTTCTGGGTCATGTCATCCTCCCTGAAGCGACATTGCACGCAACAGTAGTGACACAGTTTATTGACATTATATATAGTTGCGAAATCTATGGTTAATGCAAGCCGACCGAATTGGCTCGGCGTGATCAGCCGCGACCGAAAATTTCGTGCCTTGACCTTGATGCCGCTGCCGAGGCCATCCGGAAATCACCGAGACGGGTGTCGCCAGGCGGGAAAGCTTGCGACCATGACGGTGCCGAAAACGAAACAGCCACGCGGATGAGCGCCTTCCCTGAAGAAAAGGCCTATCTGAACGGCGTCAAAGGAGTGTGGGGAATTGATGGTAGCGGAGGAGGGATTTGAACCCCCGACACAAGGATTATGATTCCTCTGCTCTGACCAACTGAGCTACTCCGCCCCAGGGACGGGAAAACCCGCCTCGGACAGGCGCGATATAGGGAGGGTTTGGCTCCTCTGTCAAGAAAGAGAATGCAGGTCCGGCCCCTTTCCGGCTTCGGTTTTTTCGACCCGCGCCAGACGGGGGCAGAGCCTGGCTGAGGAGCCGCCGCGGCCGGGGCCGTAGCGGCGCGCCCTCACTCGCGCGGCTTGACGCGCCAGAGCTGGAAGCCTTCTGCGGAGATCGCCTGCTCGATCGTCCGGCGCGAGAAATTGTGCGGCGGAGACTGGCGGGCCTGGAGGGTGCCGGTCAGGCCCCAGGGGCCGAACTTGGTCGGCAGCTTGCTGCCGCTCTCATCGCCCGCAAAGGCGTGAAGGTCGTCCCGGCTCTGGGAAGCGAACATGAAGATACGCATGGATCAGGCTTTCTCTTCTGAAAGGGTCGACATGCCCGATAATCTAGGGCTCAGGCTTCGGAAGTCAGCTCGATGGCCTGCGCCGGAAGTCCGAAACGATAGGCGAGATGCCACTGCAACTCGCGGGGCGATTGATAGGGGTAGCGGCGGTCGAGCAGGTGGCTGACCTCCCGCTCGCTTCCTGCATCCCGGGCCCAGATCCGGGACAGGGTGAAGCCGGCCGTCCAATGGTTCTGGCCGACGGGCGTAGGAATGAAATGGAATTGCATAGTGTTCTTCTTAAGGTTCGTTGAGGCACGGGAGGCGTTGCGGGCCTCCTGCACAATGGATTGACGCTTTCCTCCCGTCGCGAAGCTCACGCGGACTGGAGGTTCCCGGCCGATTGCTTGCCGGAGCGGCGGTCGGTCTCGATCTCGAAGCTGACCTTCTGGCCCTCGACGAGGCCGCGCATGCCGGCGCGCTCGAGCGCCGTCGCATGGACGAACACGTCCTTGCCGCCATTGTCGGGCTGGATGAAGCCGTAGCCTTTGTGTTCGTTATAGAATTTGACGGTTCCTTGAGGCATTTCAGTTCTCTTATGACATAGGGGCACACCGGCTGCGCCAGAGAGCGCAACCCGTCCGGTTTTTCGATTTTTGGAAGAAGACTGAACGCGCGTTTCAAGAGAAACGCGAAAAGGCCCAGAGATCCGGCCAAACAGCGATAGAATAAATATAGAGATTGACAGTCCAAAAGGCAAGTGAAGCTCCTGAAGATACTCCAGGAGGCTTCATTCGCTTGGATTCATGGAGCGATCAGGCCTGCTTGCGGATCCGCATGAGCTTGAAGAAACCGGCCGGGAAGAGGGGCTTGAGCTCCACCACTTCCATGCATCCTGTGGAGCGGGCCCAGGCCTCGACGCGGGAGGCCTTGAAGGCCGAGCTCCAGCCGATGGCCTTGGCGACAGGCGAAGCCAGTTCCTCCAGGGCCGCGATCGGCCCCGAGGGCTGGCCGAAATGGTTGGCGAGGACGATCTCGCCGCCGGGCTTGAGCACGCGGGCGAATTCGGACAGCGCGACCTCCGGTTCCGGCACCAAGGTGATGATGAACTGCGCCGTCACGGCGTCGAACATCCCATCCGGGAAGCCGAGCCGGGTCACGTCCATGACCTGCAGGCTCTTCACATGGGTCAGCCCGCGCTTCTCCACCTTGTCCTGGGCCCGGCGCAGCATGTCCTCGGACAGGTCGACCCCGTAGACCTCCGCACGGGCCGGATAATAGCCCAGGGACAGCCCCGTCCCGACACCAGCCTCGAGCACCCGCGGACCGCAGGCCACCGCCGCATTGACCGCCGCACGGGCGGCGGGTTCGGTCAGCTTGTCGTAGACAACGTCGTAGATCGGGGCCCAACGCGCATAAGCCTTGCGCATCAGGGCCGTGGTGGGTCCATCCGTCATGGAGCGTCCTTCAGTGGAAGCCTTCTCAGGCCGCGGCGGGTGCGACCTCGGCTGTCGTGCGAGCGATGGTGCCCCCACCCAGCACACGTGCCCGGGGAGCATCGCTCTCATAGATGACACAAGCTTGACCGGGAGACACCCCATCTTCGGCCGATAACAGCTCGACAATAGCCCCGGTTCCGTCGGTCCGCAGGATGGCGGGGCGCGGCTCGCGGGTGGAGCGCACGCGCACGGCCACGTCCATGCCCCTCTCGCCCAGGCCCTCCAGGGGGCCGTCTCCGAGCCAGTTCACGTCCGCGATGCGGATCAGCCGGGTCGCCAGGGCCTCCCGCGGGCCCACCACTACCCGGGCCTCCTTGGCGTCGAGGCGCACGACATAGAGGGGCTCACCGGTCGAGATGCCGAGGCCTTTGCGCTGCCCCACCGTGTAATGGATGATCCCCTCGTGCCGGCCGAGAACGCGTCCGTCCACATGGACGATCTCGCCACCCTGCACGGCGCCGGGCTTCAGGCGCTCGATCACGTCGCTGTAGCGCCCCTGTGTGACGAAGCAGATATCCTGGCTGTCCGCCTTCGCGGCGACCGTGAGGCCGAATTCCCGCGCCAGCGCCCGGGTCTGGTCCTTGGGCAGCTCGCCTAAGGGAAAGCGCAGCATGCTCAGCTGCTCGGGCGTCGTAGCGTAAAGGAAATAGCTCTGGTCCCGCTCAGGGTCGGCCGCCCGGTGGAGGGCCCGGCGCCCGTCCGGAAGGGCCCGGCTCGCCACGTAATGGCCGGTCGCCAGGATATCCGCCCCGAGCTCCCGGGCAGTCTCCAGGAGATCGCGGAACTTGATCGAGCGGTTGCATTCCACGCAGGGGATCGGGGTCTCGCCCGCCAGATAGCTCTGGGTGAAGCGGTCGATCACGGCCTCGCGGAAGCGGGCCTCGTAATCCAGCACGTAATGGGGAATGCCGATGGTCTCGGCCACGCGGCGGGCATCGTAGATGTCCTGGCCTGCGCAGCACGCTCCTTTACGGTGCGCGGCCGCCCCATGGTCGTAGAGCTGGAGCGTGATGCCCAGCACATCGTAACCCTCTCGCTTGAGGAGGGCAGCGACGACGGAGGAATCCACGCCTCCGGACATGGCGACCACGACGCGCGTCTTCGACGGCTCGCGGGGAAGATCGAGTGAATTGAGCATCGTTCCATCCCGAGGCGCCGTTCAAGGCGGCGCACGGAGGGGCCAAAGCTCTTCTATAGCGATTGCAGGGCCGATCTTCCAGAGCGCCCGCGGGCTCCAAACGTCACGCCCCGTCACCTCCGAAGCCAATGCAGCCGATCCCTCTACGCCTCTGTGGCCGCTTAGGAAAACATTAATCGGCGTCGCATAACGTCACGCTCATCAAGGTCGTTGAATATTTTTGTGTGAGCGTATCATGACCGAACCCCACCGCCCGAGGGTCAAGTATGTCATCGGGCCCGACGGTAGTCCCCTGACGATTGCCGACCTTCCACCCTCCAGCACCCGCCGCTGGGTCATCCGCCGCAAGGCGGAAGTCGTCGCCGCCGTTCGCGGCGGCCTCCTCAGCCTGGAGGAGGCTTGCCAGCGCTACACGCTGACGACCGAGGAGTTCCTCAGCTGGCAGCTCTCCATCGATCAGCATGGGCTCGCGGGTCTGCGCACCACGCGCATCCAGCACTACCGCCAGTAAACCCCGGCGAATTCTCCCCTTTCGAGGGCGCGGCTCCCACGGGGGCCGCGCCCTTCTCGCGTCCGCTCCCGCGGCGTGAAGCTCTGCCGTTAAGACATTGCTAACCATCTTCGGACAATTGTCCTGCAGCCCCCTTTGCCTGGACAGGTCCAATACGTGCCGCAAGCCTTCGACGTCCCGCACCCGCCCTCCCCTGCCTCGGCCGCCCACCCTGACTCGGCCCTGAGTGGCGGAGCGCCCGGGGCCTCACGGGTCATCCGGATCGGCCAGACGGTTGCGGACGTGGAGCGGCACCTCATCCTCGACACGCTGGGTTATTGCGGGGGCAACCGGACCCATGCGGCGAAGATCCTCGGCATCTCCATCCGGACCCTGCGCAACAAGCTGAACGACTATGCCGAGGCCGGTTTCTCGGTGCCCGAGCCGGGCCAACCGCGGGGCGGCATGACCTGCTGAGGGGCTCCGGCAGGCTCAGCGCTTGCGCAGCCAGAGACTGGTCTCATGGGCGCCCGAAGGCAGCGGCAGTTCCGAAAGGATGCCGGCCCGGCGCTCGCCCAGCATGGCCTTCGCGACGAAGTGGCTCGCGAAGACGAGCTCGTAGGCGCCTCCCTGTAGGAGAGCCCCCACGAGCATCTGCTCGTTATATCCCCGCCATTCCCAGGCCTGCGGATAGGCATCCGGCAGGGCGATGTCGTGGACATGGACCAGGGTGCCGCCGGAAAGGCGCGGCACCACGTCGAGGAAGAGCCGGTCCACGTCGGTTCCCGGCATGGCGATGTGGCTGGAATCGACGAACAGGACATCTCCGGCCGCCAAAGTCTCGAACAGGCGCGGATCCGCATCGCGCAGCAGCACGGCGTTGTGGGCCACATCGAGCCGGGCCAGGGAAGCCCGGGGGGCCGGGTCGACGCAGGTGATCCGTGTCGGCAGGCCGCCGTCCCGGACCGCCTGCGCCATGAAGCGGGTGGAATGCCCGGAGCCGATCTCGAGGATCCGCTGCGGAGCGTGCGTCCGCACCATCGCGTAGGCGGCTGCGGCGTCGAGACGGGGGAACCAGTCCTGATCGAACCGGGCCGGCCCCTGGCCGCCCGCGATGAGACGCAGATCCGCCGAACAGGCCTCGATCGCGTCGAGAACCTCCGCGAACCGGGGACGGGCCGCCTCGAAGAGCGGACGGAGGGCCGGATACCCGGCCGCCTCGACGCTCTCGGCATAGCGATAGGGAATGAAGAAGCCCCGTGCTTTGCCCCCGAGCAGGGTCGAGAGGCCGTAGCCGAGGCGCCGCCAGGTGACCGGCATAGGCGTCAGACCAGGGGCGAAGGCGGCAGCGGGGGACGGTCGTCGGGCCTGCCGCGCCCGCGCCAGGCCTGCGCCAGGCGGGCGCGCTCGAACATGAGAACGACGATCAGCGAGAGCGCGAAGGGGATCAGGAGATAGAAGACCCGGAACACGATCAGCGCCGCCAGGACATCGGGCTTGGGAATGTCCGGCATCGCCGTCACGAAGACGATCTCGAAGACCCCGAGCCCTCCCGGGGCATGGCTGATGAGCGCCGCCGAGAAGGACGCGAGGAAGACCGCCAGGACGATGACGAAGCTGGGCTCGAGATGAGCCGGCAGGACGAAATAGATGATGCCGGCCGCGCCGAGCAGCTCCAGCGGCGCCGCCATCAGCTGGCGCCACAGGATCGCCGGGCGAGGATATTCGAGCTTGGCCTTGCGGATGACCAGGGGCGGGAGGTGGAGGACGGACCCGGCGACATAGAGGACGACCAGACCGAGCAGGATGAAGCCAACGATCCGTGCCGTGGCCGGATTGGTCAGGACGCTGGGAAGCACGTCTTCGAGGCGATGCAGGAGGGTGGGGTCGAGGGTCAGCACGACGCCGCCCAGCAGGATGGTGCCCAGGCCGAACGTGAAGGAGCACAGGGCCACCAGCACGGCGATCTGGGAGGCGCTCAGCCCCTTCGACGAATAGGCCCGGTAGCGGACGACCGCCCCGGAGAAGACCGACGCGCCGATATTGTGGGATAGGGCATAGGTCGTGAACGACGTGACGGACACGAACAGCCAGGAAATGTGCCGGACGCCCAGATGGAGAAGCGCGATCCGGTCGTACCAGGCCAGGGCGCCATAGGCCACGAGGGTGGACAGGCCGGCCATCAGGTAGCGATGGGACGGCACCGCCTTGAGGCTCTCCCACACGTCGTCGAGGGAGAGGCCGCGGAGTTCGCGATAGAGAAGCCACCCGGAGACGCAAACCGCCAGCAGCCCGATCACGGGCCAGATGAACTCACGCACATTTTTCATCGAGGCGGGCGGCTCCTTCGCACTTGCCCCTGTGTGCCCTACGGGCCCTTGCGCCGCAAGGGGAAAGTCGGGCGGGACCGGGGGAGATTCGGGAGGAATTCACGGACGGGTCCGGCCCGGCTTTCAGTGCCCGGATTCCTGTCCTCGCGGGGGGCGCGGAACCGCCGCTCCAGGCCGGGCTCTCCTGCCCGTTGCCCTTCCGCCATTCCCATGAGACATGATGCGCCCGAAGCCCGCATGTCAGGAGACCGTCCTCGCGATGGCAAGCCCCTCTTCGATCGCGCTGAACCTCAACGGATACACCGATCTGCCGGAAGGGAAGATCGCGGCCGTCGTGACTTATCTGCACATGCGCCGCCCTTCCGCCCTGCCCGCGCCCACGATCCCGGACGGCCTGTCCCTCGAGCGGATGCGGGGCGAGACCGCGCGCTACCGTGCCCTCTTCCGGCGCATCGGAGAGCCCTGGCTCTGGTTCAGCCGCGCCGTCATGCCCGATGGGGAACTGGAGGCGATCCTCGCCGACCCGCAGGTCGAGGTCCATGTCCTACGGGATGGAGCGGCCGATATCGGCTTGCTCGAGCTGGATTTCCGTCCGGAGGGCGAGGCCGAGCTCGCCTTTCTCGGCCTGGTGCCGGGAACCATCGGCCGGGGCGCGGGGCGCTTCCTCATCCAGGAGGCGATCCGCAGGGCCTTCGAGAAGCCCATAGAACGGTTCTTCGTCCATACCTGCTCGCTCGACCATCCCGATGCCCTAGGCTTTTACCGGCGGGCCGGGTTCGAGCCCTACAGGAGAGCCATCGAGGTGGCGGACGACCCGCGGCTTGCCGGCCACCTTCCGCCCGAGGCGGGCCCGCACGTCCCCCTCCTGGACGCAGGCTGACCGATATGCAAAAGGCGCGCCTTTCGGCGCGCCCTTGCGAAAACGTTATTCCGGATCCGGCTTACGCAGAGGCACGCATGGCCCGCGGCTGCGAGGCCTGAACGACGACGGCCTCGCGTGCCGGATCGCCGCGCTCGCGGTCCTCGAGGCTTTCGGCGCGCTTCAGGCTCTCGAAGGCCTCCCCGAGCTCCGCCTTCGCGTCGTCGAGCTGGGTATGCAGGTTATCGACCGACTGGCGGAGATTGTCGCGCCGCTGCGCCGCTGCGCGGGCATAGGTCGGATAGGCGAAGTGGTTCGGATCGGAGATCCCGGCCTTCTGCTCCTCCGCTATGATCTCACGATCGAGGTCGGCCGCCATGCGGTCGAACTCGGCGATCATCATCTCGATCTGCGCAACCTTCCGACGTTTCTCGTCGACCTGAAAGCGCTTGAGGCGGATGAGCGTATCCCGCGACTTCATCTTGATTCAACTCCACACGTCGCTGTTTCACGTGCCCGGGTGGATCGCTCAGTTATCCGCCGGACACGTTTACCATCGAGCACGGAAGTTGAGCTTTCCTTACCGCCGCCGAGGAAATCCCCGCGAAAGGTTGCCGTGCGATACGTCACCTTTGCAGAGACCTATCCACAGGCGGGGATCATCAACCTTTCGTTTACCGAACGCGTTAACACTGGATCCGTCCCGGCGGCGTTCCTTGCGGATGTCGTTGGGCTGGGATGAAAAATCCCGGAAAGCAAAGAGTTTCGATTTGCGGTGCGGGTCAGAATGGCAAGGCACAATCCACAGGACGGGAGTCTGGGACGACGGGTGGGCACGCCCAAGTCGTTAAGCGCTTGCATGTCTGAATCAGGGTTTGTTAACCATTCTGAACTAGCGTTTCGAATCAGTTCAAGAGGGCATCCGCCACAGGCCCTGTGGCAGATGGACAGCCATCGGCTGTTCGGTGGCCCAAGGGCAAGGGCTGGGGAATAAACATGCGCGTACTTCTCATCGAAGACGACAGCGCAACTGCGCAGAGCATCGAGCTGATGCTGAAGTCCGAGAATTTCAACGTCTATGCGACGGATCTCGGCGAGGAAGGCGTCGACCTCGGCAAGCTCTACGACTACGACATCATCCTTCTCGACCTGAATCTTCCCGACATGTCGGGCTACGAAGTCCTGCGCACCCTGCGCGTCGCGAAGGTCAAGACGCCGATCCTGATTCTCTCCGGCATGGCGGGCACCGACGACAAGGTGAAGGGCCTCGGCTTCGGCGCCGACGACTACCTGACGAAGCCCTTCCACAAGGACGAGCTGGTTGCCCGCATTCATGCGATCGTGCGCCGCTCCAAGGGTCACGCGCAGTCGGTCATCACCACGGGCGACCTGGTGGTCAACCTCGACACCAAGACCGTCGAGGTGGGTGGAGCCCGCGTGCATCTCACGGGCAAGGAGTACCAGATGCTGGAACTCCTCTCCCTGCGGAAGGGCACGACCCTGACGAAGGAGATGTTCCTCAACCACCTCTATGGCGGCATGGACGAGCCGGAGCTGAAGATCATCGACGTCTTCATCTGCAAGCTGCGCAAGAAGCTCGCCAATGCCTCGCAGGGCAAGAATTACATCGAGACCGTGTGGGGCCGCGGCTATGTGCTGCGCGAGCCGAACGAGTCGGACGAGCGGATCGCCGTCTGAAGACACGGCTCCCAGTCCCTCAAAAAAGCCCGGCCGCAAGCCGGGCTTTTTGTTAGGATGCGAGGGCTGCACTCCGAACGGAGCACCTCTCATGCGATCCCTCGTCGTCTCCTGGCAATTCTGGGCTCTCCTCTCGGCCGTCTTCGCAGCCCTGACGGCGGTCTTCGCTAAGGTCGGGGTCGAGAATGTCGATTCGGATCTCGCCACTTTCATCCGCACCGTTACGATCCTGCTCGTGCTCGGCGCCATTTTGACCGCACGGGCGCAATGGCCGGGGTGGGGCTCAATCCAGACGAGGACCTTCGCGTTCCTGATCCTGTCCGGCCTCGCCACTGGCGCGTCCTGGCTGTGCTATTTCCGTGCGCTCAAGCTCGGCGACGCGGCGCGAGTCGCGCCCATCGACAAGCTGAGCGTGGTCCTGGTGGCGCTGTTCGGCGTGCTCTTCCTCGGGGAGCGCCTGTCCGAATGGAACTGGGCCGGCATCGCGCTGATCGCCGCCGGAGCGGTGCTCGTCGCCTACAAGGGATGATGCCTCCTAAAGACGCATCATGACGACGCCGGCCGCAATCGCCACGGCGGCTGCAATGCGTCCCGCCCCGACCCGCTCTTTCAGGAACAGGACGGCGAACAGCACCGCGAAGAGAACGCTCGTTTCCCGCAGCGCAGCCACGAGTGCGATGGGCGCTTTCGTGAAAGCCCAGATCGCGATCCAGTAAGACGCAAGGGACATGGCTCCGGCCGCAAGCCCGGTACGCCAGGCTGGCACCAGTTTCGCGAGCATCCCCACGCCGCGCCGCGAGACCGCATAGGCGCAGGTGAAGAGACCGTCGAAGATGCTGAGCAGGACGATGAAGCCGGATGCGGAGCCCGACAGCCGCGCGCCGACCCCGTCGAGCAGCGTATAACAGGCGGTGCATGCTGCCGTCGCGAGGGCGAAGACGAAGGCCTGCGGAGGCATTCGTCCGACCACACCCCCACGCAGCGACATCAGGCAGACGCCGCCGCCGATCAGCAGGATCGACAGAAGCTTCGCGGCCGTCATCGTCTCGCCGAGAAAGCCTGCGCTCACGAGGGCGACGACGAGGGGAGCCGTGCCGCGGGCCAGCGGATAGACCTGGGACAGGTCGCCATGTTCGTAGGCGCGGATCAGGGTAAGCTTGTAGACCACATGGACGATCGCGGACGCCATGAGCCAGGGCCAGGATGCGGGTGCCGGAAGCGGGAAAAACGGGAGCAGCACAAGGCAGATCAGGGCGGAGGACAGCGCCAGCAGGATCACGGACGAGAAACGGTCGAGACCGACCTTCACGACCACGTTCCATCCTGCATGCATGGAGGCCGCCAGCAGCACGGCTCCGAAGACCATCGGCTCCACGTCGTCTCCCCTTTCAAGGCTATTTGTCCGACCGGGACCGCAGGTCCGGCGGCGTCCCGCGACGGCGCCCTTGTCTCACGCGGCGGAGGGCTCGATAATCGATATGATCTGACGAACGATGTGCGTTTTTCTCACATGGCTTTCCGCTCATGGCCCCGCGGCGACTTCCTTCCCTGAATGCTCTCGTCGCCTTCGAGGCGGCGGCCCGGCTCGGCCGCATGACCCTGGCGGCCGAGGAGCTTTCCGTGACTCACGGCGCCATCAGCCGGCAGGTGCGCCATCTGGAAACCGTGCTGGGGATTCGGCTCTTCGAGGGCCCGAAAAATGCACTGAGGCTCACCGAGGCCGGGCTCACCCTCCTGTCTCACCTGACCACAGGGCTCGACCATATCGAGACCGGGATCCGCGCCGTGGCGGACGAGGAGGAAGGCGCCCTCGACGTGTCCTGCACCGGCACGTTCAGCATGCGCTGGCTGATCCCGCGTCTCTATCGCTTCCAGGAGCTCTATCCCGGGATCGAGGTGAGGCTCTCGGCCTCCCATGCGCCGGTGGACTTCACGCGCCACCGCTACGAGGTGGCGATCCGCCTCACCGAGCATCCCCTGCCGGAGGCGCCGACAACGACGCTCTTCTCGGAATCGGTCGGGCCGGTCCTCTCCCCGGCCCTGGCGTCACGCCTGGATCTGGTGGAGCCGCGCGACCTGGCGCAGGCGCCTCTCCTCCACACGGTCACCCGCCCTTATGCCTGGCCCGACTGGATCGAGCGGGCCACCGGCTGTGGCGCCTTTGCGCTCGCCGGGACGGAATACGAGCACTTCTACTACATGCTCGAAGCGGCAGTGGGCGGCCTCGGGATCGGGATCGCGCCCTGGCAATTGGTGATCGACGACATCAGGGCGGGCCGCCTCGTGGCCCCGTTCGGCTTCATCGGGAGCGGGATGGATTATGTGGCCGTGCGCCGCCCGCGGCGGAGCCGCAAGGCGCAGGCCTTCTGCACCTGGCTGGCGCAGGAGGCCGAGAAGACGCCCCTGCCCTTGCCGACGCCTATGCGGATGTCGCCCGCAACGTGACCTCGTCGCCCTCGATGCTGAAGGCGACCGTCATGCCGGAGGCGCGGGCCACCATGCCGGCATAGTAGATCTGGATCCCGTGCGCATCGACGGTGCCGGTTTCGGACTCGCCCGCAAGCAGCGCCTCCGCATGGACCGGGATACGCGCATTCATCCCCTTCGAGCGGATGATGAACTCGCAGGTCTCCGGGTCTCCCGACACGCTCGCCGAGATGGAGCCGCCGCGCGGGATGGCGTTGATCGCGATCATGATCAGGTTGAGGAGCAGCTTGACCCGGTTCTTCGGGAAGAGCAGCCGCGGTGCCGACCAGGCGAAGGAGATCTTGTCGTCCTGGAACAGCCCGCGCGCGACCTGCTCGGCATCGCCGAGATCGATGGCCGCTCCGGCCGATCCCGCGGCCCCGAAGGCGAGGCGGGCGAACTGGAGGCGGGCCGAGGCCTGCTTGGCACTCTTCTCGATCAGCTCGAGAGCGAATTCCCGCATGGAGGCGTCGTTGTCGTCCTCCAGGACCTCGAGGCCGTTCACGATGGCCCCGACCGGGGAAATCACGTCGTGGCACACGCGGGAACACAGGAGGGCGGCGAGATCGAGGGAATCGAGAGAAATCGTGGCCATAAGGGCTCCGGAATGACCGTCGGCTCGGTCCAATGCTTGCATAATCGGGTTGCGATCTGCGAAGCTTAGGCGAGAACAGGAAAGAGAACGTGAACCGGGATACCCGCCTCCGAGTTCTTTGAAAAGCACGCAAAGGAATTCGCATGCTCTGTCGAGCGGCACGACCATGACAGGCCTCGACGACACCAATGCCGTGGCACGGCAGCTGGCGACCATCGCCATCGAGGCCGGGCGGCTCCTGCGCCGGATGGAGCATGCTCTCATCGACAAGCGCCTCAAGGATGACGGGACGCCCTGCACGTCCGCCGATCTGGCGGCCGAAGAGGCCATCATCCGGCGCCTGAACCTGGCCTGGCCGGGCATTCCGGTGATCGCCGAGGAGACGGCGAGCCGCGCGGATACGGATTCCTGTTTCTTCCTGGTCGATCCCCTCGACGGGACGGGCGACTTCATCCACGGGACGGGCGAATACAGCGTCAACATCGCACTCGTGCGGGGCGACCGGCCCGTCTCGGCCGTGGTGGCCGCGCCGGCCCTCGGGAGTGTCTGGATCGCCGGGACCCGGGCCGAGACCGGCACCGTTCCGGACGGGCCTGACGAGGCCATCGCCTGGCGTCCGGTCGAGACGAGGGCCGCGCCGGAGGACGGCATGGTCGCCCTCGTGAGCCGCCGCCACGGGGATCACGCCACCGAGTCCTGCCTGGCCACCCTCTCGATCGGCACCCGGCGCATGGCTTCCTCGGCCCTGAAATTCTGCCTGATCGCCTCGGGGGAGGCCGACATCTATGTGCGGTGCGGGCCGACCATGGAGTGGGACACGGCGGCGGGCGACCACATCCTCTCCTGCGCCGGCGGCCGGGTCATCGGCCCCAGCGGCGCGCCGCTGACCTACGGCCACAGGGATCGCGACTACCGCAACGGGCCCTTCGCGGCCCTCGGCGACATCGCCCTCGCGCCCCGCCTCGCCCTTCCGGTCGCCTGCTAGCGCATCGTGCGAAAAAGTGGGCCCGGTTTTCGGTCGAACGATGCTCCGCTCAAGGAAGACCGGCGCCAGCATCCCGTACAGATTTTGTTAGGGTTGACGGCCTTATAACACTCCGTCGACGGTGCTCCAGGCCGGCTTCGTCCGGGCAGAAGGCCCGATCTGGCACTTCCTGCCGGTGTCTCGGCGCCGGCGTCTCAAGCGAGGAGATGGCTCATGAGCTCGCGAACGATCCTACTGGCGGCAGCCGTCGCGGCTGCTCTCTTCGGGGCCTCCGCCACGGAGGCGACCGCGCAGGTATCCCGCTCCAACTATGCCGCTCCCGCGGCGCCGAATTCCTACAACTCGAACGATCTCGTCCAGTCCGGGCACCAGTTCTTCGGCTCCGCGTCCCGGGGCCTCGCCCTGGCGGTCGAGGAGGCGGTCCGCCGGTGGGGCGAGCCGAACGGCTATATCCTCGGCCAGGAGGCCTCCGGGGCCTTCTTCGGCGGCCTGCGCTATGGCGAGGGCAAGCTCTTCACCCGCAATGCGGGCGAGCAGCGCGTCTTCTGGCAGGGCCCGACCCTCGGCTTCGACGTGGGCGGCGAAGGCGCGCGCACGATGATGCTGGTCTACAACCTCCCGGCCACCAATGCCCTCTACCGCCGCTTCGTCGGCCTCGACGGGTCCGCCTATCTGGTCGGCGGCTTCGGGATCTCGGCAGCGGCAGCCGACGAAATGATCGTCGTGCCGATCCGCACCGGCGTGGGCGCCCGCCTCGGCGTCAATATGGGATATCTGAAGTTCACCCCCGAACCGACCTGGAATCCCTTCTGATCTGCGCTAGAAAGGGCTGTCCAGGGCCCTTGCCGGGTTCTGGGTAGCGGCGCGGGCACAAGACAGGGTGCTTGAGCGTTTCCGATCAGGCACCTGGGAGTTTGAGTCCGCGTGGTCGAAACCATCATGATCTTCGCGCTGGGGTTCCTGGCGGCAACCCTGATTGCGCTTCTCATCATTCCGGCCATCAATACGCGTGCGGAGCGCCTGGCGCGCCGCCGGGTCGAGGCCCTGTTTCCCATGTCCATCGCGGAGCTGACCGCCGAGAAGGACCATCTGCGGGCGGAATTCGCCGTCCTGCAGAGGCGCATCGAGCGCAAGGCCGACGAGGCCCAGGCGGTCAAGCACGAGAGCATGGAGGAGCTGGGCCGCCGCGCCCTGCGCATCCAGGCCCTGGAGGATACGCTCGCGGAACGCGATGCCGTGATCGCGGCCCGGGACACGGATCTCAAGGCGACCCAGGACAAGCTGGCAGCGACCGAGGAGGAGCTGGCGCAGACCCGCACGTCCCTGTCAGGCACGCGGGAAACCCTTGCGGCCCTGGAGAACGCGCACCGCGCCACCCTGGACGAGCTCTCCAATACGCGGCGGGAGCTCGATACCACCCAGGCGGAGCTGACCCGCACGAAAGCCTCCCTGGAGCGGGCCGAAGAGCGGGCGAACGAGCGCGACGGTGCCCACAAGGACGCCGAGGACCGCCTGAGCGCCGCCTTGGGCGAGCTTGACGTGAAGCGGATCACCATCTCGGACCTGGAAACGCGGCTCATGACGCAGACGGCGCGCGGCAACGATTTCGAACGCGCGCTCAACGAGCGCCACACCGAGCTGTCGGGCGAGCGCAAGCGCCTGACCGAACTCGCGAAGAGCCTTACGGCCGAGCAGGAACGGGGCCTCATTCTCGAACAGCGCATCCGCGAACTCGAGGCCGAGCTGGACGAGAAATCCAACTCCACAACCGAGGCCGCCGGACAGGATAACGAGCTGCGCCGCCAGATCACGGAACTCGCCGGTCTGATCATCGGGGACGACGCAAAGCCAGACAGCAAAAAGCCGGGCCGCAAGGGCCCGGCCGCCAAGACCGGCCGGCGCAAGCGCGCCGGCTAAGCGCGCCTATTTCGGATCGATGTTCGGGTTGCCGCCCGGGCTGCCCGGAGGCGGAATGACCCGCGTCGTGCCCGGATCGGGGACCGGGGCCGGCACCGTCATGTCCGGGGTCGCGGTCGCCGGAGGCCGGATGACCCCGTCGCTCTTCTCGAGCTTGTCGCTCAAGGTGCCGGTCGAGCCCGTCTCGGACGGATCGCTCGGCTGGATCTTCTCGGCCGGCATGTCTTTGGGCGCGGGCATGTTCGGCGCCTGAGGCGGCAGGACCGGCGCCTGGGCAGACGCCCCTGCCGATCCGGCGACGGTCATGACCGCGAGGATGAGCCATCTCTTCATGGGTCCGCTCCTTTGAGGGAAAACGGACCGCCGGAAGAGAGGTTCCTGATGGATTACTCGGCCGCGATGGCGGGTTCCCGGGCCATCTGGAGGTAGAGGTCGCGCAGCTTCCGGGTGATCGGGCCCGGCTTTCCGTCGCCGATCTGGCGGCCGTCGATAGACACGATGGGCACCACGAAGTTCGAGGCGCTGGTCAGGAAGGCTTCGGCGGCCTCATAGGCCTCCTCGACCGTGAAGCGGCGCTCCTCCAGGGGAATGCCGTCCTCCTTCGACAGGCGCAGGAGCGACTGCCGGGTGATGCCGGGCAGGATGGCGTGGGACAGCGGCCGCACGACGATGCTGCCCCCCTTCGTGACGATGAAGCCGCTCGACGAGCCCCCCTCGGTCACGTAGCCGTCCTCGACCATCCAGGCCTCCTGGGCGCCGGCCTCCTTGGCGGCCTGCTTGGCGAGCACCTGAGCCAGGAGGGAGATCGACTTGATGTCCCGCCGCTCCCAGCGCCGGTCCGGGACGGTGACGACCGCGATCCCGTTCCGGGCCGCCGGGGTGTCGGCGATGGCCTTGGTCTGGGTGAACATCATGACGGTCGGTGCGACATCCTGCGGAAAGAAGAAGTCGCGCTCCGCCACGCCCCGCGTAACCTGGAGATAGAGGAACCCCTCGGCCATTCCGTTCCGGCGCACCAGCTCTTCCTCGAGCCGGGTCCATTCGGCCCGCGAATAGGGATTGTCGATCCTGATCTCCCTCAGGGAGCGCTCGAGGCGCTCCAGATGGGCCTCGTTGTCGATCAGCCGCCCGTCGAGCACGCCCACGCCCTCGTAGACGCCGTCCGAGAAGAGGAAACCCCGGTCCATGATCGGGACCTTGGCCTCTTCGGGAGGCAGGAACGAGCCATTCAGGAAGACGATGCGGGACATGGGAGAACCTCGGGAGAACCTCGACAGCACGGGACAAGCAGCCCCTGGCAGCGCCGGCCGGAATGCCTAGTTTCCGTTAGGATAGCCGACAGCCCCAAGCGACCGACGTGATAGGTACTCAGATTATGCGGCGGATGCCACTCCTCATTTCGGTATTCCTCCCCCTCCTCCTGGCCATGGCGCCGTCCGAGGGCGCGGCCCTGGAGCCGCGCGCATGGTTCCTGGAGCAGGGCTATGTCCCTCCGGCGGGAGACCGGATCGTCGCCTGCCACGGCTATGGCTGCTCGCGGCGCGCCGTCCTGGCCATGGACGCGCCCCTGCTCGGCCGGGCGAGCGCCCTCCTGCGCGCGGCACGGGGATCGCCCGCGCAGGAGCGCCGGGCCCTGGGCGAGGTCGTGAGGCTCTATACGTCCTATCTGGCACGCCGGCTCGGGAGCCCTCCGGACGTGCCGCGCTCGCCCCCGTCCCTGTCGGGCGTAGGCGGGCAGATGGATTGCGTGGACGAGTCGGCGAATACGACGAGCCTGCTCCTGGTGCTGCAGGACCGCGGGCTTCTGGCCTATCATGAGGTGGAACGCCCCGCATCCCGGGGCCTTTTCATCGACGGGCGCTATCCGCACACGACAGCCGTCATCGCCGAAAAAGGAAACCGCCTGGAATGGGCGGTCGATCCCTGGGCCAGAGCGCCCGGGGAGAAGCCGGATATCCTGCCGCTCTCGCGGTGGCGGCAGGATTCCTGAAGAGCTGAGCAGCCCTGCCCGTTACTTGAGATGCTGGGCGATGTGCTTGTTCATCTCGAACATGGTCACCTTGGGCTTGCCGAAGATCGGCTTCAGCTTGTCGTCTGCCAGGATCTCGCGCTTGTTTTCGGGATTCTGGAGGTTGTTCTTCTTGATGTAGTCCCACATCTTGCTCACGACCTCGCCGCGGGGCAGCGGGTTCGAGCCGACGACCGCCGCCAATTCCTTGGACGGCTGCAAGGGCTGCTGAAGAGCGTTGGGCTTGGATCCGGCTGCTTTCTTGGCCGCAGGCTTCTTCGCACCGGCTTTTCCGTCTGTCGTCTTGGTCGGCATGGATTCCTCCGAGGATGGATGAGAATAGACCCTTCGCAGCCGTCAAAGGGTCCGTGAAGCGTCCATCGGCCTGGCCTGAAGCGGTTTGCCGGTCAGATGGCCAATGGTGGCAGAGCTTATGTGTGCTCCGCGCGGTCAGCAAGACCGTTTTGGGAAGGATTAAGCGGTTTTCGGGAAGGGAACGACATTGGCGACCAACCCCCTGGGAACGTTCGGCTTTCTCGGTTCTGCGTAAAGCCGCCGCGTGCGTTCCGCAGCGGAAATCACATGCGAGACGATGGCTTCGTTCGGGCAGGGCTTCGCCAGGAACGCGGCGCCCGGGGGGAGATCCCCGCTCGACGGCCATTGCCGACCGGACATGATGAGGATTTCGGTCCGGTGCCACCTGGCATGGACCTGATGCGCAAGCTCGAAGCCACTGCAGCCATAGGGCATGTCCACATCCGTCAGGAGGACATCGACCGGCATCCCGGCCTCAAGAATCGTCAGGGCTTCGGCAGAATTTGCCGCCTCGACGACTTTGAACCCTGCGTCTTCCAACAGGTCCGAGATGAAAAGGCGAATGAGGGGCTCGTCCTCGACCAAAAGAACTGTGGACTGATCCTCGACCATCATACTGAAACTCGCGACTCGACGCCTTTCAACGCACATTGCCGAAAGTTGTTCCGGAAAAGCCGGAATTTTTGGCCCTGCGCCTTATCTCCCGGGCCCGGGCGGGTCAACGGGCTCTCAAGCTTCCGTCCGTTCATTGAAGAAACGCGGCCGAGAGCCCCTGCTCGATGGAGCGCAGGAGCGCCCTCTCCTCGAACGGTTTGGGGATGAAGGAGGCCCTCTCCAGGCCGGTGGGGACCTCCTGCGGGGCCGACGCGGACACGAAGGCGAAAGGGATGCCCCTCTCCAGCAGTTCCGAAGCTATGCCGAAGCTCTTGCCATCGACCAGGTCGATATCCAGCAGGGCATAATCGAACCCGTCCCCGAGATGCTCCATGGCGTCCCGGACCGACTCGTATATTCCGACGATCTCATGGGATTCCTCCTCCAGGATCGTCTGGAGATCCATCGCAATGCAAGGATCGTCCTCCAGAATGAGAATACGCACACACCGACTCCCTGAAATGAATGATCTCGGACCTGCGCAATCGACTCCATGAACGCATCAGCGCAACTTTATCAGGTGAACACAGAGGGAACGGCCTGACGGCTCCCAGGTTCCGCAGCGGAAAGTCAGGAAAAAGGCTTAGAACATTTATGGTAAACCCCATGGGCACCGGTCGGGCGGGCCGGCGCGGCGGGTTCGTCGGCGAACGTCTTGAAACCGTCACGTGCGGTTCCTATCTTCAGATCAACCCGGCGCAATTGCGCCGGAGACGGTCACGATGCCGAAGTCATGACGCCGGATGTACGCGCATGATTTCGCCGTGGCCGTTGCTATTTCTGCCCCTATCCTGGACCTCCTGCGGCAGCGCATGAAAAAAGCGCCGGCTGATGCCGGCGCTTCTGTCCGTCCTGTCGGATCCGTCAGTGGGAGTTGGCGCCGGGCCGGTCGGGCCGGAACTCGCTCTCGTGGCGGCTGAAGCGCTCCTCTTCGCCGTTGAACGCCTCCTCCACGTATTCCCGCCCGCGCTCCGCGGCCGTCCGCGCATAGCGCATGCCCTGATCGCGGACCTCGTCAGCCCATTCGCCGAACATCTTGTCCTCGCGGCGCGTACGCGGCAGCAAGGCTCCCAGGAGAAGGCCGGCCGCCAGGCCGACGAGGCCGACCACCATGGGATTCTCGGCCACATAGTTCTGCACGCCGTTGCGGGCCCGCCCGAACTGCCGCATCGAGCGCTCGCGCATGTCGCCGAGCCGCTCCTGCTGATGCTGATAGCGGTCAGACGCCCAGTCGGAAGCCCGCTCATAGGTATCCTGCGCCCAGCCCGACGCGGCCTCATAGGCCTCGGAGGCCTTGTCGCGCGCCTGATCGGCTACGTCACGGACCTTCTCGCCGGCCTGCTGGGCCGTCTGCTGAGCCTTCTCGGTAATGCCGCCGGAGGACTGGTCCCTGGAGGACTGGTCCTGGGAGCGGCCGCCCGAGTTCTGTCCGCCCAGCGGATGGGAGGTGTGGGACGCAAGCGTGGAGCTTTGGGCGGATTTGCCGCCGCCCTGGGCGTGCGGCATGGGCGACTCGCCCACATGGCCGACAGACGTGCCGGCAGAGATCTTTCCGCCGGAGCCGCTGTCCGAGCCGCCCTTCTGCTGGTTCTGCGACTTGCCTGTTTCGTTCTTCGGGTCAGCCATGAAGATCTCCTGTTGAACTTAAATGCGCATGTTGACGCCGCGGCGGCGTTCCATGACGTCCTGTGGGGATTGCAGCGGGGAGGCACCGGTTTCGTAGAGGTGCGGCTCTTCCGGATAAGGCGAAAGGTCCTCGTCGGCCGTGATGCGCACATGGGTGCGGACCCGCGGCTTGCGCCCGAGCCGGTAGAAGAGCAGGCCCATCCCGGCCGCGATGAGCATGACCGGCATGGGATTGCGCCGGATCGTCGCCAGCATGTGGTCGAAGGCCGGGCCGTAGCGCCCATTCCGGGCCGTCCCGAGCATGTCGTCCACGACGCCGGACACGGACAGCTTGCTCTGAAGCTGATCGATCGTCAGATCGAGCTTGGCTCTGCTGCGCTCGATGTCGCGTTCAAGTTCATCCATATCCTGCGTCATCCGGCGACCCTTTCGGACAGAACTTCGGCGTCGCGCCTGATGGAGCGCACGGTCCGCTGCGGGGCGAGCGCCGACAGGGACATGGCGTGGCGTGCATAGAGGAGGAGACCGATGGCGATGACCGCCATGACGCCTCCCACGATGAGCGCCGCGAGCGCCTCCGAATCCACCACCGTGGCGAGCCATTTCACGAGGGCGTCGGTGAAGAGCACGAGAGCCGCGATGGCGAAGACCGCCGCGATGATCACCATCGCAAGTCCGATGAACAGCGTGCGGATGTTGTTCGAAAGCTCCGTGCGGAAGAGCGCGAACTCCTTCTGGGCCAGCTCGCTGCTGTCGCGTATGGCCTCGATGACGAGGCCCTGAATGGTCTGGTACTCACGATCCGGCATGATCAGGCTCCATCAGCTGGACGCGTTGCCGGCGCGGTTCTGCCCGGACCGTTCGCGACGGGCGCCGCCGCCGCGCCGTCCCTGCGACCGCGGCGCGATGTAGTTATCCTCGCGCAGGTCCTCGGCCGTGCTCTTGATGAAGCGGGCCGCCAGGAACCCGATCGCCACCGACACGGCCGCTACGGTTGCGGGCCTCTGGCGGGCAATGTTCTCGACGTCGTTGAAGATGTCCGCGAAGCTGCGCTCGCGGATGGATTCGGCCAGATGGTCGAGCCCCTCGGCCGCGCTGTCCACGACCGCCTGGATGTTGGGGCGGTCCTGGAAGGACTGGGTCGATCCACGTAAGGAACTGGCGAAATCCGCCACCGACTGCGCCACGTCGCTTTTGCGGCGGTCGGCATAATCCGTCGCCTGCTCGCGGGCCGCGTCGATGAAGTGCCAGCCGTGCTCGACGGCTGCATCGGCGATCTCGCCGACATCGCTCTTCAGCGCATCCCAGTTCTCATCCTCGCCTTGCTTCTGGCGATTGGTCTCGCTGCCTTGCTGTCCCACGCTCATGGTATCCTCTATCCGGTCGCGAAGAGGTAACCCCTTGAAGCGCAGCAGGTTCCGCGCGTCCGCGCCGGACGGATACGGCCGAAACGGCACGGGAGAAGGCCGCAACATTTTGCCCCGCGCCGGCGTTCATCCGCACGGACAAGTTTACGGCAGAGGACGGCATGAACGACGCGGTTTCCGACCAGGTGAACCATCTCAGAGCCCGGGAGCGCGGCCGCGGCCGGGAAGCCTGGAGGCCCCTCCACATTCCCTGGCTGGGGTGGAAGGACATTCTCCTGCGTCTCTGGGACGAGATCCTGGAGGACAGGGTCGGCACAGTGGCAGGCGCCACCGCGTTCTTCATCCTTCTCTCGCTCTTTCCGGCGCTCGCGGCCCTTGTCTCGCTCTATGGGCTGATCGCCGATCCCATCGCGATCGGCGAGCATCTCGCGGACATGAGGGGCTACGTTCCGGCGGCCGTGCTCGACCTCATCGGCGCGGAGCTCCAGCGGCTGATCGGCAACCGCACCAGCACCTTGAGCCTGAGCTTCGCCGGAGGCGTGCTCCTGGCCCTGTGGAGCGCCAATAACGGCATGCGCGCCCTGTTCGACGCGCTCAACGTTGCCTATGACGAGACCGAGAAGCGCAGCTTCTTCCGGCTGCTCCTCGTGTCCCTCGGCTTCACGCTCGGCGCCATCGTGTTCTTCGTCGCGCTCATCAATCTCGTCATCGGCGTTCCACTGCTCGTGCGCTTCCTGCATCTGGGCTTCGTCGGCGAATTGCTGATCACGTTCCTGCCCGCGATCCTGATGTTCGTCGTCGCCCTTTTCGGCCTCGCCATGCTCTACCGGTACGGCCCGAGCCGCCGGGTGGCGCGATGGCGCTGGATCACGCCCGGCTCCGTCGTGGCCGCCGCGACTTGGCTCGTCTTCTCGATCCTGTTCTCGTGGTATCTGGCCAACTGGGCCGATTACTCCGCCACCTACGGCTCCCTCGGCGCCATCATCGGCGTCATGATGTGGATCTACCTGTCGCTCTGGGTCGTCCTCGTGGGTGCCGAGATCAATGCGGAGATCGAGCACCAGACCGCGCAGGACACCACGATCGGCCCGGCAAAGCCCCTGGGGGATCGCGGAGCCACTATGGCGGACGATGTCGGAGAAGCGAGGGCCTGAGCCTTCCGGGCTGCCTCAGCGGCTCGAAGCGAGCCAGTCCACCAAGTCGACGACCTTGCGACGGGCCTCCCCATCGGAAAGGCGCATGAAGCCCCGGACAAGGCGATCGCTTTCGGGGACCATCATGAACGCGTTCATGATCCGCTCCCCGGGATCTCCGGAAGGCTCCAGCTCCGGCAGGCCCTCGAAGAAGAACTCGATCCCCACGCCGAGGATGCGGGCGACCGCCAGGAGCCGGCCCGCGCCGATGCGGTTGGTGCCCTTCTCGTATTTCTGGATCTGCTGGAACGTCAGGCCGAGCGCCTCTCCCAGCCTCTCCTGGCTCATGCCGATCGTCGTCCGGCGAAGGCGGACGCGGTTGCCGATATGCCTGTCGATCGGGCCGGGGGACTTCTTCTGCACGAACACCTCCTGGGTTGGCACCACCATAGCGGGAGCCTTTCCGATCTCAAACCAAAAGTTGAATTTAATGTAAATTCATCTCATAATTGCAGACGTTCGGGGGAGGATGCCGTGACCGGCCGCAGCGTCGATTACGCAAAAGAGGCTTTCGTCTTCATCGAGGAGCTCGATCTGCTGAATGCGGCCCAGGCCGTGATCGACGCCATGGAGCGCTCGTTCTCCCGGTTCGGCTTCGAGAACTTCATCGTGACCGGCTTGCCCCATCCCGACCAGCGGATCGAGACGCTGGTGCTGCTGAAGAAATGGCCGATGGAGTGGTACCTGCTCTATACGGGCCGGTCCTACGACCGCTTCGACCCGGTGATCCGTCTCTGCCGCCAGACGGTCCAGCCCTTCGAATGGTCGGAAGCTCCTTATGATCCGCAGACAGAGCCCCGGGCCGCCGAGGTCATGAGCGGAGCCGGCGCCTTCGGGATGCGGGAGGGCTTCTGCCTGCCCATCCACGGGCTGAACGGCTACGAGGCCTGCCTGTCCATGAGTGGCCGGCAGCTCGACCTCACGCCCCAGACCAAGCCGGCGATCCATCTCATGGCTATGTATGCCTTCGAGCGGATCCGGCAGATCCTGGTCCCTCCGCACCATGCCAACCCTCTCACGGCCCGCGAGCGGGAGACCCTTTGCTGGGCCGCGGCCGGCAAGTCCGCCCTCGACACGAGCATCATCATGGGCGTGACGGAGCGGACGATCACGGCCCATATCGCCAGCGCCTGCCATAAGCTGGGGGCCGTCAACAAGACGCACGCAGTGGCCCGCGCCCTCCAGCACCGCCTCATCCGGCCCTGACGCTGCGGCACCTGTAATTTCCTACAATAGGCATCCGGCATTCGCCGTGGACAGTGCTGTCCGAGCCATCGGAGGTCACGGGCATGACATCGGTCCACGTCATCACTGCGGAAAACAGGTCGTCCTATCGCCACGTTCTCGACGCCTATCACGGCGCCCGGCACGAGGTCTTCGTGAAGGAAAGGGGCTGGCGCGCCCTCGACCGCGGCGACGGCCGCGACGTGGATGCCTACGACAACGACGACGCCATCTATCTCCTGGCCCTGGAGGAGGACCGGCCCGTGGGCGGCCTGCGGCTCTATCCGACTCTCCTGCCGCACATGATCAGCGAGGCCTTTCCCCATCTCGTTCACGGCAGGCCCCTGCGCGGTCCCACGATCTTCGAATGCACGCGCTATTTCGTCGTCAGGGAGCGACGCACGGGCCGGACGGATTGCCGCCTCCTCGCGGCATTCCAGCAATTCTGCCTGGACGAGGGCATCACGGAGGTCACGGCGGTCGTCGAAATGTGGTGGCTGCCGCGCTGGCAGCAGGCCGGCTTCAAGGTTCGCCCCCTGGGGCTGCCGACGCCGGTCGAGGGCCAGCCCTGTCTTGCGGCCGCGATCGCGATCTCGCCCCAGAGCCTCGACCATCTGCGCCGGCTGGCGGGGCTGCGCGGGCCCTGCCTCGTCAGGCGAGACCTGTCCGTTCCGGTCCTCCGGCAGGTGCCCCATGCGGCGGCCTGACGACCAGCCCTGCGGGGTTCTCCTCCAGGAAGAATTGATGCTCGCGCTGAGCGACAGCATCCTGCGTGTCATTGCCGGGCTGGGGCCGGTCTCGCGCCTGAGGATCCTGGCCTTCCTGCACCTTCTCGAAAGGCCCGATTCCTTACGGACCCGCCTCGAGGTCAGCCCCACGGGGGATGTGCGCCTCACCCTGAGCACAGAGCCCGGCGCCACCCAGGTCCCGAAGCACTGAGCCTCTCCCGAAACAGGACGCGCCGCGATGGATCGCGGCGCGTCAAGGATTCGACGAGAGTGTTACGCGGCCTTGGTGTTGACCCGCGCCTCCGCCAGCTTGGTCAAAAGCTGGTCGGTCTTCTTCTCCTCCTCGAGGTTCTGCTCCAGGAGCCTGGCCGCATCCTTCATGCCGAGCTCCATCGCCCAGGTCTTCAGGGTGCCGTAGCGGGTGATCTCGTAATGCTCGACCGCCTGGGCGGCCGCGAGGATACCGGCGTCGAGGGCCTCGCTGTCGGCGAAATCCTCCATCACTTCCTTACCTTCCTCGATGATGCCGTTGATGGCCTCGCACTGCACGCCGCGGGCCGGCTTGTCGAGCAGCTTGAAGACCTGCTCCAGGCGCTCGATCTGACCTTCGGTCTCGTCGCGGTGTTTCTCGAAGGCCTGCTTGAGTTCCTCGGATTCGGCATTCTTCGCCATTTTCGGCAGAGCCTTCAGGATCTGCTTCTCGGCGTAATAGACGTCCTTCAGGGTGTGAAGGAACAGGTCGTGCAAAGTCTTTTCCTTACTCGGCATAACGGCAACTCCCTATCGTTGAGCGTGGACTCAACGATAGCCAAGCTGGCCGGTTCCCGAGATTCATCTGTCCTGATTTTCGATGCCGGGACCGGCCGTGCCGGCCTGGAACAACGGCGCAAGCGTCGCGTTTCGGTTACGGTTTTCCAAAGGAGATGAACGTGGCGAATGCGGCTTCAGACGAGCAGAATCTGACGACCATGGAACGTGCCGCCTACATCGTGGCGGGGCTCGGGCTGGCCGTGGCGGGCGTCAAGCCTCGTCCCAACCCGCTCCTGAACGTGGCTGCGCTGCTTGGCGGGTCCTATCTCGCGTGGCGGGGCTATGTGGGGAACTGCCCGGTGAAGGCTGCCCTCTTTGGTCCGGACGATTCGACGCCGCGCCTGCGCTGAGCGGGATTTAAGGGAAAGGCCGCACTCCGGATCGGACACGGCCATGGGAAAGCGGGCTGCAAGACCAACTTGCAGCCCGTATTCGTATCGACGAACCCGAATCGCCCTTTAGTAGGACGAGGTGGAGCGGCTGCGTCCCGCGATCAGGCCCCAGATGAAGAGGACGATGATCGCACCGACGATTGCGCCGATGAAGCCTGCGCCCTCGTCGGCCCGGTACCACCCGAGCGCCTGGCCGAGATAGGTGGCCACGAACGCGCCCACGATGCCCAGGATGGTCGTGAGGATGAAGCCCGACGGCTCATTCCGACCCGGCATGATGAGCTTGGCGATGACGCCGGCGACGAAACCGATGATGATTGTCCAGATGATACCCATGAGATGTTCCCCGTGTCCGGTAGCACACAGGAAACGCACAGAAGTGGCTAAGGTTGCGGCCCCGTTTCGAATGCCGTGAAATCGGCCGGCGGAGGGCTCTTCCGCGCTTGCATGAGCGGATCGACTGGCGCGGGCGACGGGGCTCGAACCCGCGACCTCCGGCGTGACAGGCCGGCACTCTAACCGACTGAGCTACGCCCGCGCATCGATCGTATTTGGAGCGGGCGAAGGGATTCGAACCCTCGACCCCAACCTTGGCAAGGTTGTGCTCTACCCCTGAGCTACACCCGCACGCTCCATGCGGTCCGGTTTGGTGGAGCCAGGCGGAATCGAACCGCCGACCTCTTGAATGCCATTCAAGCGCTCTCCCAACTGAGCTATGGCCCCAAACCGAACTGCGATGTCATGCCTCAGCGTCCGAACCTGACGGCCAGACCCTGAGGATAGTCCCTCCTCAAAGCAGCTCAACGCTGATCGAAGAAATGGCGCGCCCGAAAGGATTCGAACCTCTGACCCCCAGATTCGTAGTCTGGTGCTCTATCCAGCTGAGCTACGGGCGCTTACTCGGCGGTTGCTTGCGAGAAGCAACGTCGTCCGGAGGACCGCTGAGTTAATGGGTTCGGATCGGGTTGGCAAGCCTCTTTCTGACGAAGCTGCGCAGGCGGAGCAAAAATATTTTTTCAGGAGACCTGACGGTCGGGAATGCGTACCCGGAAACATGTTCCGGTATTGCTCTCGGCCGGCGAGATCGTGCCCCCGTGCAGCTGGACCAGCTCCGCCGTGATTGCAAGGCCGAGCCCCGTCCCGCCCTTGTGGGCGGAGCCCTGGAACGGCGTGAAGAGCCCGGCCCGCAGGCGCTCGGGGATGCCGGGGCCGTTGTCCTTCACGTCGATGACGACCGCCTCCCCGTCCCGCCGGGCCGAGACGGTGACGCGGGGCTCGCCCTCGAACGCACCCGCCTGGCTCAATGCCTGCACGGCGTTGCGGACGAGATTCACCAGGATCCGCGACAATTGGTCGGGATCCGCGTCGACCGTCAGGTCTTCCGGGACGTCCTGCTCGAACGCGATGCCGCGCTCCGGCGCGAGATCGGTCAGATGCGCCAGATCGGCCACCAGGGGCGCGAGCGGCAGAATCCGGCGCTGCGGCAGGCGCTCCGTCGCGCGCCCATAGGCCAGCGTCGCCTCACAGAACGCGATGGCGCGGTCGAGCGTCGCCACGAGGCGCGGAGCGATTCGCTGCACCCGCTCGTCGTTCACCCGGTCGAGCCGGTCCGTGAGGAGCTGGGCGGTGGTGAGCATGTTGCGCAGCTCGTGATTGATCTTGCTGACCGCGAGGCCGAGTTCGGCCAGGCGCCGCTTCTGGCGCAGTTCGTCCGCCAGCGTCGTCTCCATGCGCGCGAGCGCCTGCTCGGCCAGCCCGATCTCGTCCGCCCGGCCGCTCGGCCGAATGACCCGCGAGGCGTCCTCCGGCTTGCTGGAGAATTCGGTGATGTTGCCGGTCAGCCGCCGCACGGGGCGCACGATCCCCCATTGCAGCGCGAGATAGAGTAGGCAGGCGGTCAGCCCGGACACGAACAGGGAGACCAGCAGGATGTTGCGCGAGAAGACGAGCATCGCGTGGCGCAGCGGCCTGGCGTCGAGCAGCATCTCGACGAACTCGACTCCCATGCCGGATCCGATGACGCGGATGGGGTGGCTCGGCGGGTTGAGCATGAGCGCGAAGGCGTCTTGGATGCTCTGGGCCCAGGTCACGCTGCGCAGGTCGACGGTCTTGCCCACCTCGGCCGGCATGTCGCCCGTAGCGAGGAGGCTTCGTCGCCCGCCGCCCCGGATCGCGATGGCCTTGGCCCCGACGCCGGACAGGATGCGCATTTCCAGCTCGCCGGACGGGTTCTGGTCGGGCGCGGCATCGAGCACGAGGGCGGCGATCTGCGCCGCCGCCAGACGGTCGTTCAGCCAGGTCAGCCGGAAGTTGGCCACGGACGGCACATAGATGAGCACATCCGCCACGGTGACGAAGAGCGCCGTCAGAAGGAGCAGGCGCCCCGAAAGACCCAGGCGCCTCGAAAAGCCCCCTTTGAGGAAATGCGGCCGCTCAGCTCTCATCCGGACCCTTACCCCAGGCGACCGACAAAACTGATCAGGCGCCTGATCCAGGGATTCTGCGCCGACGGCTTCAAAAATTCCACTGCGGCGCTCCGCGTGGCTTCCGACAGGGTCGGATACGGATAGACCAGCCCCGCCAGATCTGTCGCCTTCAGGCCCTTCGCCACGGCGAGGCACCAGGGCGCGATCAGCTCGCCCGCCCGAGGCCCCGCGATGGCGCAGCCGAGGACGCGGCCGTTTCCAGCCACGACGGCCTTGACGTGGCCGGCCGTCTCCCGCTCGGCGCGGGCCCGGTCGTTGTCGGCGAAGGACCAGCGCAGGATCCGGATGCCGCGGTGCCGGGCCCGCGCCTCCTCCTCAGTCAGGCCGACGGCTGCAAGTTCCGGATCCGTCCGGACGACCCGCGGAACCGGCACGGCGCCGAACCGGACGGGGAGCCGGAAGAGAACGTTGCGGACGACGAGACCGGCCTGATGATTCGCCGCCTGAAGGAGCTCCTCTGCCCCGCCGGCGATGCAGCCGCCAACGGCAAAAACTTTCGCGTTCGTCGTCCGCAGGCCACGGTCGACCTTGATCCCCGCCGGGCCAGCCTCGATCCCGGCCTTGTCGAGATCGAGGCTCGCGATGTCGGGCGCCCGCCCGGTCGCGGGCAGGAGATGGCTTCCCTCGACCATCTCCTCGTGGTCCCGGTCCTTCAGGATCACGGCGTGGCGCTCCTGCGGCCGGCGCTCGATGCGCAGGACCGAGGCGGCGGTCCGGATCGAGATGCCCTCTACCCGGAGAGCGCGCTCGATCACGGCGGCCATCTCGGGATCCTCCCGGGCGAGGATACGCTCCCCGGCCTCGATCACCGTGATCCGGGCGCCGAGGCGGCGACAGGCCTGAGCCATCTCGATGCCGGTCGCGCTGCCGCCCAGGATGACGAGATGGTCGGGCCTGGCCGCAAGGTCGGGAAGGCTCTCGTCCGTCAGGCAGGAAACCTCTTCGAGTCCCGGGATCTCGGGAATCGCCGGCCGCGATCCCACGGCAACGACGAATCGGCGTGCCCTGATCGCGTGCTCGCCGGCCATGACGGTCCGCCGGTCGACGAAGCGGGCCCCGGCCTCGATGACCCGGACGCCCATCGCCCGGTAGCGCTCGGGCGAATCCATGGGGGCGGCGGAGCGGACCACTTCCTGCACGTGAGCCCGGATTTTCGCCGTATCCACCTCCGGCTCCAGGCCCGGCCCGATGCCGAAGGCGCCGGTACGGCGCAGGGCTTCGGCACGGCCGGCAGCGGCGATGAGTGCCGTGGACGACAATCCACCGGGATGAGGGCGCTCCACGCCCCAGGGCCTCTCCCCGACGAGGACGACGGATGCCCCGAGGGCGGCCGCCAGGGAAGCGGCCGACAGGCCGGCGGGACTTGCGCCGATGACGCAGAGATCGGGCCTGAGGGTCGTGGTCGGGGCGGATTCGTTCGTCACGGTCTCTCCTCTCGGCTCCACCATCGCCGGACCAGGATAGGCGCCAGGGCCAGGATACCCAGCATGGCCAGGGCGATCACCAGCTCGGGGGTCAGGAGGTTCTGAGGGCTCAAAGAAAGGCTGCATGCGCTCCCGCCGGCGGCCAGGCATTGCCGATAGGCCTCCTCCTGCCGGGCGACGACCTCGTCCAGCCCCGAACCCGCCACCGCGAACGCGAAGGTGGTGGGCAGGACACCGATCTGCGTCGCCAGCACGAAGGTCTTCAGGCGCACCCTGAAGAGAGCCGCCGCGAGATTCGTCACCCAGAAGGGCATGACGGGCAGGAGGCGCAGGAACAGCACATACGAGAAGGCCTCGCGCCGGAAGCCCTCGGCCAGGGCCTGAAGCCGCCGGCCCGCCCGGCGCCGGAGCAGCTCTCCGAGGGAGGTACGCGCGATCAGGAAGATGTTCACGGCCCCGACGGTGGCGGCCAGGGCCGCGATGCTGCCGCCCAGGACCCAGCCGAAGAGATAGCCCCCTAAGGTGGCCAGGAGCGCGGAGGCGGGAATCGAGAGGGTCACCATGACGATATAGGCCAGGGCGTAGAGGCCGAGAGCGGCGGCCCGGTGCTCCGCCACGAGGGCCTGGGCAGCGTCGTGTTGGCGCATGAGGCTGTCCAGGCTCAAGCCGCGATAAAGCCCGCTGGCGAAGAACGCGCCGGCCGCCAGGGCAACGAGAGCCAGGGGAAGGAATCGCCACAGGCCGCCCGACATCCCCTCCGCGTCTCCCCGTTGCCTGCTGCCCGCCACGCCGTTCCCCTGTTCGCGCCTCTCATCTAGAACGGATGCGCGGCGGACCCAAGCTGCGCAGCAGACCCAAGCGCCGGTCACTTCCTCGTGAGGGTGCTTTCCGGCGCGGCCGGGGACGGCTGCGGCGTTGACTTTGGGCCGCCCTTCCGTCATAAGCCCGCAAGCTGACGGCGCTCGTTTCGGGCGCTGATCGTTTTTTCGAGACAGTTTCGGGGTTTCCCCACACATCCAGACGGGCGCGAGCCTCGAGCACCGCTGCCCCTTTCGACCGGAGAAGAGCCGTGAAAAGGACGTATCAACCGAGCAAGCTCGTTCGCAAGCGCCGCCATGGCTTCCGTGCGCGCATGGCGACCAAGGGTGGCCGTAAGGTCATCGCCGCTCGCCGCGCCCATGGCCGCAAGCGCCTCTCGGCGTAACCCGGCGTTCAGGACTGGCCGGTGCGCGAGCCTCGCGCAACCACGGTCGGGCGCCTGACGAAACGATCTGATTTCGTTGCGGCGGCCTCGGGCCGCCGCTTTCATACGGAGCGGATGACAGTCCAGGGCCTCCTGCGCGACGACCGGAATGACAGCCGCTCTCCCGATGACGGCCTCCGGATCGGCCTGACCGTGACCAAACGGGTCGGCCACGCCACGGAACGCAACCGGATCAAGCGGCGGCTCAGGACCGCATGCCGGACGGTCGGTCTGGATTATGCCGGCATCCGTGCCGATATCGTGGTGATCGGACGACGCGACATCCTGGCCGCGGATTACGGCGTGCTCATCGACGACCTTCGGCGGGCATTGCGTGTCGTCACCAAGCCGAAGACGGCGCGGCCCGAGGGCCGCCCTACCCCCTCCTCACCTCTCAACGGCGAGCGTCGCGGACATTCCCATGCGCAATGAGAACAAAAACCTCATCGTCGCCATCGTGCTGTCGATGGCGATTTTGATCGGTTGGCAATACTTCTTCGCGGCCCCCGAAGCCGAACGGCAGCGTCAGGCCGCCCAGCACGCCCAGCAGACGGCACAGCAGGCCAATCCGGCCGTGCCGGCGCCGTCTCCGAGCCAGGCCGGCGGCCCCTCGGCGCCGGTCCCGGGCACGGTGCCGACGACGCCCGCCGCTCCGACGGTCGAAACCCGCGAGGCCGCGCTCGCCCGCTCGCCGCGTCTGCCCGTCGAGACGCCCGCCATCCTCGGCTCCATCAATCTCCGCGGCGGCCGCCTCGACGACGTGGCGCTGCGGCACTACCACGAGACGGTCGACCCCAAGAGCCCGAACATCGTGCTCCTGTCGCCCTCCGGGAGCCAGAACCCCTATTACGCCGATTTCGGCTGGGTCGGCCCCCAGGCCGATTCCGTTCCCGGCCCGAACACGGTCTGGACCGCCGACAAGGACAGGCTGACGCCCGCGAGCCCCGTGACCCTGACCTGGGACAACGGCAAGGGGCAGGTCTTCCGCCGCGTCATCTCGGTCGACGACAAGTTCATGTTCACCGTGAAGGACAGCGTCGAGAACCGCGGCACGGAGCCTCTGACGCTCCATCCCTACGGCCTCGTCTCCCGCCACGGGAAGCCGACCACCCTCGGCTATTACGTCCTGCACGAGGGCCTGATCGGCGTGCTCGGCGACCAGGGCCTGCAGGAAATCACCTACGCCAAGCTCGACAAGGAGAGCCCCATCCCCGGACAGGGCGTCGTCGGCAAGACCTGGGACAACGTGACCGGCGGCTTCCTCGGCATCACGGACAAGTACTGGGCGGCTGCCGTCATCCCGGACCAGGCGCAGGGCTACCAGGGCTCCTTCACGGTCCGCCAGAACCAGAACGGACCGACCTATCAGGCCAACGTCCTGGGTGCCCCCCAGACGGTGCAGCCCGGCGCCACCGTGGAGACGACGCAGCGCGTGTTCGCGGGCGCGAAGGAAGTCGCGACGGTCGATCAGTACGCCTCGAACCTGAACATCAAGAACTTCGACCTGCTGATCGACTGGGGCTGGTTCTATTTCATCACCAAGCCGCTCTTTAAGGTCCTCGACTTCTTCTACAAGCTCTTCGGCAATTTCGGCATCGCGATCCTGCTGGTCACGGTGATCCTGAAGGCGCTGTTCTTCCCGCTCGCCAGCAAGTCCTACGCCTCCATGGCGAAGATGAAGGCCGTGCAGCCGGAGATGGCGGCGATCCGCGAGCGCTATGCCGACGACAAGATGAAGCAGCAGCAGGCGCTGATGGAGCTCTACCGCAAGGAGAAGATCAATCCGGTAGCGGGCTGCTGGCCCGTGCTCATCCAGATCCCGGTCTTCTTTGCGCTCTACAAGGTGCTCTTCGTCACCATCGAAATGCGCCATGCGCCGTTCTTCGGCTGGATCCGCGACCTCGCGGCGCCTGACCCGACCTCGGTCTTCAACCTGTTCGGCCTCCTGCCCTACGATCCGGGCGCCGTCCCGGTGATCGGCCATTTCCTGATGCTCGGCGCCTGGCCGCTCATCATGGGCGTGACCATGTGGCTGCAGATGAAGATGAATCCGGAGCCGCCGGACCCGGTCCAGAAGCAGGTTTTCGCGTGGATGCCGGTGATCTTCACCTTCATGCTCGGCTCGTTCCCGGCCGGCCTCGTGATCTACTGGGCCTGGAACAACCTGCTCTCCGTGACCCAGCAAGCCTTCATCATGAAGCGCCACGGGGTGCGGATCGAGCTCTGGCACAACCTGCGCAGCACATTCGGCCGGAAGGCGCCCGCCAAGGGCTGACCGGGCTGAACCGAATGACATCATGGATCCCCGGGGCCCTGCTCCGGGGATTTTCGTTTCAAAGGAGGCCACATGACCGCAGGACCCGATCCCAGGACGCCGCATCCGATGACCGGCCACCCGCGGGTGGGCTTTCTCAAGGCCTTCGTGGATCAGCCCAACATCCAGGTCGGCGACTACACCTATTACGACGACCCGCGCGGTCCCGAGCATTTCGTGGAACGCTGCGTCCTGCATCATTAGGACTTCATCGGCGACCGGCTGGTGATCGGGAGGTTCTGCGCCATCGCGAGCGGCGTCACATTCATCATGAACGGCGCCAACCACGCCATGACGGGCTTCTCCACCTATCCGTTCAACATCTTCGGGAACGGCTGGGAGGCAGGGTTCAACTGGGCGACGATCCAGGCCGGGCTCAAGGGCGACACGGTGGTCGGGAACGACGTGTGGATCGGCCAGGAGGCAACGATCATGCCGGGCGTCACTATCGGCGACGGCGCATCGTGGCGGCGAAATCCGTCGTGACCGCCGACGTGCCACCCTATGCGATCGTCGGCGGCAATCCGGCACGGCTCATCCGCAGGCGCTTCTCCGACGACGTGATCGCGGAGCTCCTGACGATCCGCTGGTGGGACTGGGATACCGAGAAGATCACCCGCAACCTCGAGGCCATCCGCGGATCCGACCTCGCGGCCCTGCGTCGGGCCGCCTGAGAGGCCGCCCGTTCAGGCCTCCATCAGCCCCTTCAGCTTCGCGTGCTGCAGGAGCATGATGGTCTTGCCGTCGATGATCTCGCCCCGGTCGATCATCCGGAGAGCCTCGTCGAGGGTCGGCTCCAGCACCTCGATGTCCTCGCCCTCCCCCTCGGCGCCGCCGCCCGCCCCGATCCGGTCGGCAGGGGAATAGCGCGCTACGAAGAAGACAAGCCGCTCGGTGACGCTGCCCGGGCTCATGAAGGCGCTCAGGACGCGCCGGGGCTCGCGCAGGCGATAACCCAGCTCCTCCTCGGCCTCCCGGCGGATGCAGGTTTCGGGATCGCGGGTGTCGAGGAGCCCTGCGCAGGCCTCGACGAGGGGCTCGGGATGGCCGCTCACATAGGCCGGAAGCCGGAACTGCCGGACGAGCAGGACGGTCTTCCGGTCCGGATCGTAGGGCAGGATCACGGCGCCGTTGCCCCGGTCGTAGGTCTGGCGGACCTGCCGCTCGACCCGGCCGTCCCGGCGCGTGTAGTCGAAGGTCACCTTCTTTAGCACCGCCCAATCGTCCGACAGGACTTCGACGGCGTGAATCCGGACCCGGTCTGTCTTCATGGACGATGCTCCTTGGCTTTCGGGACGTGGCGATGCGGCCCGCATAGAGGCACGGAACACGCGCGGATGCACTCCGCCAGACCCGTCGGGCAGGTCCCCGGATTTCGAAGAGCGCCGGCTCAGCGTTGCTCGCAGCCGGCCCGGCCCTACATGGATTTCAGGAGAGGCCCGGTGCATTCCGCCCGGCCCCCTTGCAGCCCACGCATCGCCCCTCATGCACCGGACCAACCCCTCCCCTCCCCCTCGCGAGATCGAGCTGAAGCTCGAATGGATCGACGGAACCGTCCTGGACCTCCTGGCCCATCCGCTGCTGCGGCAGGCCGAGCCTGCTCCGGACCGGAGCGGCCCCATGCGCACGACCTATTACGACACGCCGGACCTGGCGCTTCGCCGGGCCGGGCTGTCCCTGCGCATCCGGGAGCGGGACGGGCGCTTCGTCCAGACGCTCAAGGCGGAAGGGCGGGCCTCCGGCCTCGCCCTCGACCGCGACGAATGGGAATGGCCCCTGTCGGAACCGCTCCTCGACCTCGGCGCAACGGCCACGACGCCCCTCGCCCGCCTCCTGGCCGATCCGGAGACCGTCCGCAGCCTCCGCCCCGTCTTCACCCTCGAGGCGGACAGGCGCGTGTTCGAGCTTTCGTGCGAGGACGCCCTGGTCGAGATCAGTCTGGACCTCGCCCGCGTGGTCACGGGAACGCAGGCTGCTCCCTTTGCCGAGATCGAGCTCGAATTGAAGCGCGGGGATGTGCCGGCCCTGTTCCATCTGGCGCGGGACTTCGCCAAGAGCGCCCCCTTACGGCTCTCGCTCCTGACGAAATCCGAGCGCGGCTACCGGCTCCTGCCCGATCCGGACGCCGAAGACGCGGTCCGGGCCGCGCCCATCGCGGTGCCGCCGCAATGGAGCAGCCAGGAGGCGTTTCAGGCCATCGCGCGGGCCTGCCTCGTCCAGATTGTCAGGAACGAGGAGATCGTCCGGCGAAGCCGGGCGCCCGAGGCCCTCCACCAGATGCGGGTCGGCACGCGGCGCCTCAAGGCCGCCATCGCGTTCTTTGCGGACCTGCTGGACGACCGGGAAAGCCAGGCCGCCATGAAGGATCTGCGCTGGATCGGGAAAAGGCTGGGCCGGGTGCGCGACATCGACGTCTATGCAGACACCCTGAGGGCATCGGCCCATCCACCAGACCGGGACGCCCTGGAGAAAGCCGAGAAGGAGCGGAGGCGGGCCTATGAGGCGCTGCTCGAAGCGCTGGAGAAGCCGCGCTTCCGAGGCGCGATCCTGCGCCTTGCGGCCTGGGTCGAGGCGGGCCGGTGGCGCACCCGTCGGAAGGCATATATGCGCGAGGCCCGCGCCGTTGCGGTGTCGGACCGGGCCCGCAAGGAGCTGAAGCAGCGCTGGAAGCGGGTTCGCAAGGCCTCCAAGAAGATTGCGGGGATGGGGGACGGGCGGCGCCACCGGCTGCGCATCCGCATCCGGGAGCTCCGCTACGGGACCGAGTTCTTTGCCGCGACATTTCCAGGGCGGAAGGCCGCAAGGCGCCACAGGTCCATGCTGTCGCTTTTCCAGCACCTCCAGGACGCCCTGGGCGAGCTGAACGACCTCGCCGTCGCGAAGGAGCTCTTTCCGGACCGGGCGGAGGACAAAAGGTCCGAGGCGCGCCGGGAGCGGCTCCTGTCCCGGGCGGAGGGTTTCGGGCGAAGGTTGAGGAAGAGCAAGGCCTTCTGGAGCCGCAAGGCCGTCGAGCCTGAGAGTCCTGCCTTGAACAACGCCGTGCGAGCGCAGATAAGGAGCCCATGACAGACACGGCATCCGATATCGAACCTTTCCTCGAACCCGGCCGCAAGCTCTTTGCCGGCGAGGCGGACTTCAAATGGGCGGCGAACGCCCTGACGAACCTGCCCCCCATGAGCAAGGTGGAGATCGCCTTCGCGGGGCGCTCCAACGTGGGCAAGTCGAGCCTCGTCAACGCCCTGACGGGCCGCAACACGCTTGCGCGCACGTCCCATACGCCCGGGCGGACGCAGCAGCTCAACTTCTTCGACATCGGCGGGCGCTTCCACCTCGTCGACATGCCGGGCTATGGCTATGCGGCGGTCGAGAAGGACAAGGTGCAGGCCTGGACGCGGCTGATCCACGATTACCTGCGCGGGCGGGCGAGCCTGGCCCGCGTCTATGTCCTGATCGACGCCCGCCACGGCATCAAGCCGGTCGACGAAACGGTGCTCGAAACCCTCGACAAGGCTGCCGTGTCCTATCAGATCGTCCTGACCAAGGCGGACGAATTGAAGAAGGGCGAGATCGAAAAGCGGATCGCCGACACGGCCCAGAAAATTGCCAAGCGCGCCGCGGCCTTCCCGGTGATCATGCCCACCTCGAGCCGCACGGGGGCGGGCATTCCGGAACTCCGTGCGCAGATCGCCCGCCTCCTGAGCGAGCGGGGCGAGGCGTGACCCTGCCGGAGCGTCTCCTCGTCCTGGCGGCGGGCCTTGCCGGCTGCCTGGGCGTTGCCCTCTCGGCCGCGGCTTCGCACCTGACCGGCGGCGGCCAGCTGCAGACCGCAGCCCAATTCCTCCTGTTTCATGCCCCGGCCCTTCTGGCGCTGGCCGCCCTCATGGCCGCGGGCGTCCTCCACCGCGTCCTGGGGCGGCTCGCCGGCCTCGCGCTGGTCCTCGGGCTTGTCCTGTTCTGCGGCGACCTGTCCCGCCGCGCCTTTGCGGGCGCGGCCCTCGCGCCCATGGCG
>Ga0065721_10000006_pt1 | contig 47576 bp, 50 predicted proteins | sample Mesricmetagenome_FD_59108 | JGI IMG/M metagenome (GOLD analysis project Ga0065721, IMG submission 59108) | Mesophilic microbial community from rice straw/compost enrichment Sample: eDNA_1 v2 (version 2) | ecosystem: Engineered > Solid waste > Grass > Composting > Bioreactor | place: USA: Davis...
GACCGCTACCGCCGATCCCGTCCTGACCCTCAACGAGCGCCGCTTCACCCGCCTGCCGCGCGATCCCCGCGCCGTCGCGCAGATGGCCGATAGCTGCGACGGCTTCTACCGCCCGTGGGGCAAGGCCATCCACCTGTTCGACCGTGCGGGTACCCGCGTCGGTGGCATCACCGACGGCAAGCTGCACCTGAGCGTCCCGTGTCTCGGTGGCGGCTGTATGCACTGGCCCGGCACGCCCCCGGGCATCGGCACTTTCCCCAGCCACGCCAAGGAGCTGGCCGACGTAGCGGCGGCAATCGCAGCTCTGGCAGCGAGCCAGCGGCGCCAGCGCGCAAAGACCGCGGAGGGGGCCTGACCGTGCGGCGCCACAACGACTCCAGCACCGCGACGCGCTTCGTGGCTACACACCTTCGTGTGCTGGCCGCCGAGCTGGTGCACCTCGCCGACAACGGCACGCTGCCGCCAGGCGCGAGGATGCGCGACCTCATGGCCCTGCTCGATGCCCCTGACACGCCGGCGCGGCTGACCGTTGCCCGGGGGCTGGTGGAGGACGCGGCCCTGCGCACCGTGGCCGACCTCGTCCCGTCGCGCCCGCAGATCCGCAACGTGCGGCTGACAGGCTCAACAGCGGAGATCGAGGGCAATGGGTTCTCCCTCACCGTCCCGATCCGGGCCGCTGCCATCGCGTCGGCCGAGCTGCGCGCGATCGGGCGCGACGCACGCAAGCGCGCCCAGCGACACGCAACCATCGCGGCCAGACTCGACGCCGGAGCCGCGTGGCTGCAGGCCCAGGCGGGCGACCCCGCATCCGCGATGGACTGCACACCAATCGCCGAAGTCGCACCCGCCTAAGTCCGGATGCCCACCTGCCCATCCGGCTTCGACCCTCACGCGCGGCAGGCGGGCGCGGAGCCATGCAACGCATGGCAGGCGCCGATCACAACTTTCGCGCGGCGGACACGGGCATACCCTGAACGTCATCGCAGTCAACGCTGCACCGACCCGGCGGTACCCGGAACGAGGACGAACGCCATGGCAGACCATGAGACCTACTACTGCACCACATGCGGCAGCACCGACATCCACCATGAGGCGGTGGCCAAGCACAATCCGGCCACCGCCGAATACGAGTTGGTCCAGGTCGATGTGAAGGCATGGTGCACCCAGTGCGAGACGGCCGGTGTAGCGCACGACTATGCCTTCGGCGTGGTGCCGCAGGACGGCGACGAGGCTGTCAGCGCTGGAGGGATCGCCTGATGGGCTGGCTGTTTACCGCGCAGGGCCGCGACGCACTGGTGGAGGAGCTGCTCAATACCCCACGCCCGCGTCGCCGCGTCCTCGAGCATAGCCTTGTCGGCAACCGCCTCTGGGTCCTGTTCGAGACCTCCGAGGATGACGCCACCGCGCCGGAGCGCGCGATCATGCTGTTCCTACTGGAGCACGGTGGGAACGGAAGCTGGGGCTACAAGGCAATCCATGAATCCATGGGCCCGGCCTACTACGGCTGCCCCAAGCGCATCCTCGACCGCAGCACATGCCGCGACGGTCATGCCGTGAAATGGCGCGCGGAGTGCGCCCAGGAGCGGGCAGACCGCAAGCGCCGTCGCGAGTACGTGGCCTCGCTCAAGCCCGGGGACACGTTCACCTCCCTCGGCCGGCGCGTCGTGCTGGCCGACTTCCAGCCCCCGGGCCTCGGGCGAAACTACGTGGCCGGCTACATGGACGGCAAGCTTTACAAGTGGGCCACTTCCAACATCGACCTCCCGCATCGCGGGCAGCCCGCGCTCGAACTGGCGGTCGCCGCCTGATTGGCGACTGCTAGCTAAACCGACCCCGCAACCGGCGCGTTTGTCGCATCGGTTGCGGCGTCGAAGGCCTCTGCGTCCCCAGGATACTTGCTCCAGGGTTAATGCAGGAGCACACCATGTCCAACATCGACTGTGATCCTTTCCAGCCGATTGCCAAGGAAGGCCACCAGATCCATTGCCAGGCATGCGGATCGCGTCTGGCCACCGTCTACCCCGACGTCTACCGGCTCGCCTTCCCGAACCAGCCGCTGTTTGCAGACGGAGACTCAGTCCCGGGCACCCCCCTGCGGATCGTGGGCATGGCCAGCGCGGTCATGGCTTCCACTGGCCGGTGCCCCGCCTGCGATGTCCGCCACTGGTCGCTGGAGGTGATGCTCCACCCGGCTGGCGACGTCGCGTTGCTGGATTGGCTGGCAGAAGGCGGTCAGCTGGAAAGCGCCTTCCGCGTCCAGTGGCCACAGGACATTGCCCCTTGGATCGTGGACATTGAGCGTACCGACAACGGCCCGGCGGTCCAGCACCAGGTCGGACCCTTCCCCTGCGACCAGGATGTTCTGGACCGCGCCGGCGGCTTCTGGCCGCACGCACGGGAAACCTTCCATCGCCTGCTGCCAACCCTGCTAGCCGTGCAGGGCCGCCTCCCCGCGATGAGCTGAAGGCACCGGTCCGTCGCCGGCTGCAAGGCACACTGCCCCACCCTTCTGAGATCCTTGGCGGACATCGCGCGCGGCCGGGTAGACGATCGCGCCGAGCGCTTACGCAGCCGCAGTCGCCGCCGAGCTGGCAGCGGATGAACTGGCCCGGGCCGCCGGTGTGCTCCAGGGAGGCCTGCGCGCCCTGGCGGAGCTGAGTGGAGCCGGCCTGCTCCCCACGTCCACCACGGACGACCTGCATGTGGTCCTCACCACGCTGCTCGGCGCGCAGCCACCCTGATCTCAGCTCCGACCCTGCAACCGGGCCGATTACTGGCGCGGTTGCGGCGCCGCGGGGGGCGCGGGCGCATCGACAATACCCGGCGGCCCCATCGAGCTTCGCCATGCCAGCCACATCCTCGCGCAGCCGTCTTCTCTCCAGCCTCCTCGGGCCCGCGCCGGCGACGCGGCCGGCGTCGAGCGAGGACGCCGAGCTGCAAGGCGCGCTCGAACGCATCCGCCGCACGCACCCGTCCGAAGCGGACATCATCGAGCGCGCCCTGACGAGATCCAGGCGTGGCTCCGGCGCCACGAGCCCACGTACGCTCTCGGCCTGAGCAAAGCGGGTGGCGCGGTTGCCTAACTTTCCGGCGGCACGATGCGCGCTTGAATAGGCATGACCGCCACGGCAAGCAACCACGAGAGCAACGTCATGACCGCCATCGCCGCCACCGCCCCCCTCGAGCCCACGATCCGCACGCGCCACCCTCAGATGACCACGGACGAGCGCAGGTTCCACGAAGCCAGCCTGCTGGAGGCGTACACCCGCAAAGCGGCCGCCGACGCAGCCTTCCTGCACGAGTGGCTGCACCACGGCTTCCGGGGCATCCGCAACCTGTCCGACGATGAGCTGCGGGAGGCCAGCAACGAGCACAGTGAAATCCCGTGGTGACGCTCACCACAGTTCCGTCCGCCGCCTGCCTCTGACCTGCAACAGAGCCGATTAAAAAGGGGGGGTTGGTTCTCCACCGCCCTCCCAACTGGCCGCACACTGTCTCTGCGCTGGCATCCCCNNCAGCGCGGGTTAGGTAACCATCCGCCGCCGGCCCTCCCCGATCCGGCCCATCCGTCTCCCCTGCGGATGAGTCAATCGGTGGAGGCCGGCGGTTTCTTCATGTGCGGCTTCCACGCTGGGCCAGGTCAGTGCAGCGATCGACCGTGTCGGACACGCTTCGCGCGCCGCGACGCCGATCACTCTTTGCCGCCAAAGTCCGGGGCGGACCGTGCCGATATGATTACGGGTTTGTGTACTCACCGCTGTTACTGCCGCTGACCTGGACGGGATACGTAACTTTCGTGGCCCTTCGAGTTTGGTGCACTAGCAGCACCCAACCGGGAACCACGAGGAACTGATGAAGACCACGCTGCACCGCGCTCCGCTGACCGTCGCTCTGGCTCTGGCCCTGTCCGCCTGTGGTGGCGGTGGCGGCAGTAAGTCCAACCCGCCGAGCAACCCGCCGAGCCAGCCTGCGCCGCCGCCGGTACAGAACTGCGAGGATCCGAGGGCGACCAACGTCGGTCTCCCCAAGCCGTGCACGTACCGCTACAACGGCGTCCAGGACAACCTGCTGGTCCCGACCAACGCGGACAAGGCGCATGCCGCAGGCTTCACCGGCAGCGGCGTCAAGGTTGGCATCCTCGACAGCAACTACGACCCCACTTATGCGCCACTCGAAGGCCGCGTGAGCTCGTACACGGACTATGTGCCCGGCGGTGCCGTCAACGTGGGGCACGCCACTGTCGTGGCTTCGACGCTGGGCGGTCGCGCCGTTGACCGGTTCAAGGGCGGCGTGGCACCGGGAGCCGAGCTGCACATCGCCGGCATCTGCGACGCCGTCGGCTGCTCCAACTACCGCGCCCAGCAAGCGGTGGCGGATCTCACGACCGCGGGCGTGCGGCTGTTCAATTTCTCCATCGGCGCCAGCGCGGCCACCGAAGCCGAAACCCAGCTTCAGGTGCAGGCGTGGGACGCCATGCTCGGGGCCATCGTGGACGCAGACGGCCTGCTCGTGGCGGCGACCGCCAACGAAGGTAAGCCGGAGCCTTCCACCACGTCGCTCATGCCGATCTATGCGCCCCGGTGGCGCGAGCATGTCATCGCCGTGGCTGCCGGTGCGGTCAACTCCAAGGGCGAGGTGTCTGATCTGGAGTCCTACAGTAACGCCTGCGGTCGTGCCGCTCAGTGGTGCTTGACCGCGCCGGGGACCGTCCAGATCCCGGCGATCGAGGGCACCATGTTCTCTAATGGTCAGGCTGCCGGCACTTCCATCGCCACCCCGTCCGTGACGGGCACCGCGGCACTCGTGCTGCAGGCTTTCCCGTGGATGAGCGCGCAGAACCTGCAGCAGACCATCCTGACCACGGCCACCGACCTGGGCGAGCCCGGCGTGGATCCGGTGTTCGGCTGGGGTCTGGTCAACGCGGAGAAGGCCGTGCGTGGCCCGGCGGTGCTCACGGATGACTTTGACGTCACCATTCCGGGAGGCGAGTACACGTTCTCCAACGACATCAGCGGCACCGGACGCCTGCGCAAGTACGGCGACGGCTCGCTCATCCTGACGGGCAACAACACCTTCACCGGCTCCCTCGACGTGATGCAGGGCTATCTGGCGGCCCCGAACGGCACCGCGGGCAATGTCTACCTGCCGTTCGACGGCGTGTTCCATAGTGGCGGCAAGATCGGCGGCGACCTGCTCGTCGGCCCGCTCTCGACCGTGGCGATCACCGTCGGCAAGCCGCTGGAGGTCCAGGGGCAGGCGCAGCTCGCTGGCCACCTGCTCCTGGCCGTGCCGGAATCCACCTACCAGGTGGGCGCCACCGAACGCCTGATGAGCTACGGCTCGCGCACCGGTACCTTCCTCGACGTCACCTACGGCAGCGGCTTCTTCTACACCGCCACCCTGAACTACGGCGCCGAGGAACTGACCGCAGCCCTGACCCGCACCAGTGCCGAGACCGTCGCCATCGCCGCTGGCTCTGCGCCGGCTGTGGTGGAAGGTGCGCGCATGGCCGATGCCCTGCTGGACTACGCGGCTGCCGCCCCGGCCTCCACGTCGGGCATCAGCGCCGTTGCCGGCAAGCTGGCCTCCGCCCCGACCGTCGCCGTGGCCGAAGCCTCGCTGGGCAGCCTGGCGGCAGAGGTCTACGGCACCGCCCGCGCGGTGGCCGTGCAACAGGCCGTGGCCGCTGACCAGATGCTCGCCGATCGCGTCGCCACGCTGGACCCGGCGGCCGCCGGTGTGTGGGTGACTGCCACCGGGCAGCAGGGCGCGTTCGAGCGCAGCGGCTACGCCGATGCCGACTGGCGCGACCTCCGGCCTCGGACCGTCGGCGTGGACCGGGATTTCGGCTCGCTGTCTGGCCGGCGCTTCGCTGAGNACCGGCCGCAACAAGGCGGATCTGGATGCGGTCGCCGGCGATTTCGACGCCGACACCACGGGCCTGAACCTGTACGCCCGGCTGGACATGGATGCGACCTACCTCTCGGCCACCTTCGGCTACGGCCGCAGCGACGTGGATACCCAGCGGACCCTGTTGCTGGGCGATGAGTCGCTGTCCGTCACGGGCCGCCACAAGGACACCACCCGCAGCGTGCGGGTGGAGCTGGGCCGCGAAGTGCTGGGCGGCGTGACCCCGTTCGCCGCCGCCGGCTGGGTCAACCACAAGCAGGGCGCGTTCGCCGAGGAAGGCGGCCGAGGCCTGGGCCTGACCGCAGGCGAGGACGGCGCGAACGTGCGCTATGGCGAAGTCGGCGCGCGCCTGGGGCTGGTCCACAACAACTTCGCGTTCCGCGCTCTGCTGGCCGGCCGCTGGCTGTCCGGCGACACCCATGCCGCGTTCACCGGCAGCTTCACCGGTGCTCCCGACGTGCAGTTCGCGGTGCGCGGCCAGCAGGTGCCGGGCAATGCCGCCCGTGTCGCCGGTGGCTTCGACTACGCCCAGTCCGCCCGCTCCTACTGGAGCGTGGACCTGGGCGCGGAGAAGGGTGCAGGCGATTCCAGCAACGCCTACATCAGCGCCGGCTACCGCTACGCGTTCTGACGGTCCATCCCCGACGGCGCAATGTCGTCGGGGCTTCTATAGCCTCGCGGTGGGTCGTCCGGATTCCCGGCCGGCGGCCTCCCGCGGGGCTTCTTCTTTCCCGGTGCGTAACTTTCCGGGACCGCTGATTTCGGTGGAGTGGTCGCCACACCACCAGGACAGCGGAAGCATGCACAAACCCAACCCGAATGCGACGTTCAACGAGCTCCTCGTAGAAGGACGGAAGCTCATCGCCGAACACGGACATCTCGTGCTGTGCGTGCCCGGCCGGTGGCCGGTCTGCTACACGGTCGGCCTGACCCCAAAGCTGGGCTACGAACTGTTCACCGTGGGCCTCCCGATCAGTTCCTACCAGGTCCTCACGGCGGCGGCGAACAAGCTCTCCAAGTGCGACCAGGGGGACGAGGAGCCGCTCACCGAAGTAGCGAACATGGCTTTGCGTCTGGCCTTCCTCGACGTGGGGGCCAGCGCCAATGCACTACGGCGGCTCAACCGGATCGTGGCGTTCGGCTACCTGCCCCAGCGCATGCGCCAGGTGCTCCTACCGGACATCAACGGCCTTTTCCCCGGCGAGACGGGCTACTCGATGGCGTTCGACCAGTCTCTGGCGCAAACCGGCCTGTAGGGTGTGCGCTATCCACAGCGGATGTGGATAAGCCTGTGCGCTACCCGGCCAGCCGCCAGGTGGCGCGCGGCCTCCGCTGAGTGGCGTGAAAATGTCCAACTTGGAGTGCCACTCCATAGGCTGCTCTGTCCTTCTAGGATCGGCACGCTCGCCCGCCCTGGTGTGGCCAGGGCTTACAGCTGGATGTCTGCCCATCGCGGATCACATTGGTGGCCGCGTCACTGCCAGCCTTGGCCTCCTCCGATTCGGACGCCAGGCCGATCGCTCAACCTCCACGGAGTCCACGAGCCTGGCACGCGGAGCGGGCGCAGCGCGAACCGTGCCACCGACCCTCAACACCGAACTGCGGGCGCGGAGGATGCCGCCCTGTCGCGCTGCGCTCGCAGAGGTGTAGACGGCAGCGCCGGCGCAACCAGGAGCGCCCGCGCTCGCCGCAGCCGTGGCGTCCATTGCGGATCCGACCGACGCACTCCCGCATCCGTGGCAACAACACAGGAACCCTAACTTTCCCGACCTGAGCAGCATGGTGAACTGGGCATCTCACCCACCACTGAGACATCGCCATGACCGCCATTCGCTCCGTCACTCTCCACTGCACCACCAACGGCTCCTACAAGTCCTACAAGGTTGAACTGATCGAGACGGCCGCCGGCTACCTCGTCAACACCCAACACGGTCGTATCGGCGGACCGCAGAAGCCGGGCACCAAGACGCCCCAGCCCGTGGACCTGAGCAAGGCCACCAAGGCTTTCGACAAGCTGGTGGCAGAAAAGCAGCGAGGCGGCTATGAGATCTGCGACAGCGCAGGCGCGCCGGCGGCCACGCCTGCGCCGGCCACGGCTGCCGCTTCTGCGGCCCTGCCCGAGCGCGTGGACCTCCCCATCATGTTGCTCAATCCGATCGATTCGCAGGCGGCAGCCGCGCTGATCGCCGACCCGGCATGGGGCATGGAAACCAAGTTCGACGGCGAGCGCCGGCTGATCTGCATTGAGGATGGCCGCGCATACGGCCTGAATCGCCGGGGCGTGCCGATCAAGCTGTCTGCCGTGATTCTCTCGAAGATCGAGTCCGGGCTTGGCCAGTTCTCCGGCCGCACGGTCATCGACGGCGAGGACCTGGGCGCGACCTACTGCGCCTTCGACGTTCTGGCGTTCGACGGGCTGGACATCACCGACAAGTCGTTCGCGGAACGCATCGCGTACCGGGCGCGCCTGCGCGAACGGCTGCCCGCACTCTGCTACGCCTCGACCGCCATATCCTCCGAGGCCAAGCGTCGCATGTTCGACGGCGCGTGCGTCGCGCTGGATGAAGGTGTCGTGTTCAAGCGCATGGATGCTCCCTACCGCAACGGCAGGCCTAACAGTGGCGGCAACGCGCTAAAGCACAAGTTCGTGGAAACCGCCTCGTTCAAGGTGGTCGGCACACACCCCACCAAGCGCTCGATCCGTGTGGCCCTGCACGACGGCATCGGCACCTGGACGGAGGTCGGGAACGTGACCATCCCGCCGAACCACGACGTACCCGCCGCGGGTGATGTCGTAGAGGTGGCCTACCTCTACGCCTTCCGGGGCGGCTCCATCTACCAGCCGGTCTATCGCGGACGCCGCGATGACATCGGCGTCGAGGACTGCCTTCTGGCCCAGCTGAAGTACGTGCAGGACCGCGCGACCGACCTTCCGCAGGCGGCCTGAGCCGGGCGGGCGGCGCAACTTTCCCCGCCGCCCCTAGATGCGAACCTGATCCTGCATTCAACACCGGGAACCCTCATGTCCGACACCGCCACCACCACCACCACCGATACGCTCTCCGCGACCGACGCCGCCGCAAACGCGCCAGCGGCTGCCCCTGCACAAGCGCCGGCCTCAGTACAAGAGATCGCCGTTACCACGATCCGTGTGTCCGCCGACTTCAACCCGCGCAAGAGGTTCGACGATGCCGACATCGCCGAGTTCTCTGAGCGCATTCGTGCCAGTGGCTGGGTGTCGCCTCTCCTGGTTCGCCCTGACCCGGATGGCGAGGGCTATCTGCTGGTCGCTGGCGAGCGGCGCTTCCGTTCGGTCTGCCGACTGGGCTGGACGACCGTCCCCGTGACCATCAAGCCGATGTCCGACGTCGAACATCGGCGCCTGGCGCTCGCCGAGAACATCGATCGCCGAGACCTTACGGTGGCCGAAGAAGCGATGGCTGCCCGCGACCACCTCAACGCCTACGACGGCGACCATGAAGCCGCAGCGAAGGCACTTGGCTGGCCGGTGGCACGCCTCAGGCATCGCCTGAAACTGCTTCGCGCTTCGCAGGCGGTGATCGAGGCGCTGATGCACGGTCGCATCCAGCTGGGCCACGCCGAACTGCTGGCCACCATGCCCCCGGACGTGCCCACGGACGAAGGCGCTGCCGCGCATCGTGGCTGACGGCATCACCGTGGGCGCACTGCGGGACCAGATCAACGGGTATGCCACCCCGCTGTCCTCGGCTATCTTCGATACCTCGGCCTGTGCCAACTGCCCGTTCAATACCAGCTGCCAGGGCACCCTTTTTGAGGCCCGCGTCCACGACGGCAACTGCACCAACAAGGCGTGCTTCACTGAGAAGGCCGAGCAGGAACTCGAAGCCCGCCGCCAGCGTGCGGCCTCGGACTTCGGTACCGTGGTGCTGCTGTCGCAGCTGGACCCGGAGCAGAGCGTCCCGCTTGTCCGCCACGGACCGACCGGCGTCGGCGGCGAGCAGTACGACGCCTGCAAGTCCTGTGCTTTCCGTACTGCGGCGATCCACGACGCCAGTGGGCCCAAGCAGGGGTCCTTGGAAGGGCCGTTCTGCACGAGCCTGGGCTGCCACTCCAAGATGGTCGCCGCCTACCAGGAGAGCCTCGCTCCGGCCCCGACGGAGTCCGCTAGCGCCCAGGGTGCGCCGGAGGCGGGATCGGCGGCGGCTGCAAAGGCGGCCAAGACCACGCCGAAGGCGGCATCGCCATCCGCCGGGCCGAAGCCCCGCGCCCAGTTGAAATCCGTGGTGGAGCAGTACGCCCATATCGCGGCCCGTGCCGGCGGCGCTGCACTGGCAGCCGACCCCATCCCGGCGTTGGCGCTGGCCCTGTACGCACTTGCCCGGCTCGCGTCACGGGAGGGTGGTACCGACGCGGACAAGTTGCTGGTCGGACTGGGCTTGCCGGGTGGGGCGACCTGTACCGACACCCAGCACCTCGCCCTGCTGTCCACCTACGACCAGGCCAAGCTGCTCGACGCGATCCGGGTGCTGGGCACCGAAGTGCTGACCGCAGGGATCAACGACACCCGCTACGACTCCCGGCTCAATCGACTGGCTCTGCTGCCTCTGCTGGCCGAGCGCGCGTCGATCCCCGTGGCGACGCATGTGGTTGTCGATGCCGCATTTCTCGGCGCGCATACCAAGCCGGGCATCGAAACGGTGCTGGAAGAATCGGGCTTCAAGGCGTGGATGGAACTGGCACCGGACGGTGCGAAGAACTACCGCGCCCTCGTCTCGGGCAAGAAGGAGGACATCATCAAGGCGGTGTCGGAAAGCGGATTCAGCTTCGACGGCTACGTGCCATCCGGCTATGCCGAGCAGGTCACGCAATGGCGCACCGTTGGGGGCGTCTGTGCGCCGGAGGAAACGGCCGCCAGCGGGCACGCTGCGTAACTTTCGCAGCGCCGCCGCACAGGCAACCTATCTCCGTCGCTTACCTCACCGGGAGTAACCCAATGGCTTTCCTCAACGCGGCACGGCCGCTCATCAACGACAAGGACGCGCTGGTCATTCGCATCAGCGGCAGTCCCGACAGGAGCATCTGCGTGGTCATCGAGCCGCGCGTGACGCTCCCCGACCCGGAGACGGCGGACCCGGAACTGGCTGCGCTCCAGGCCGCTCTGGCAATGCCGCTGGTGCTGCGCGTCACCGATCCGAATTCCGATCTGGACCAGACGGTGCGCAGCGCACTGGAAGGGATGCGAACGGCACGCGCCGGCGCGGTCACGGCCATCGCAGCCTACGAAGAAGCCCAGGCGGAGGCCCGGAATCAGGCCAAGCTGGCCGCCGCCAAGAAGAACACCAAGAAGCCAGTCCCCACCACTGCTGCGGTTGCTACGCCGGACGCAGACTCCGGCTCCGAGGTCGAGGCTGGGTCAGCGGTGGCCACTGCATCGGCACCAGCCGCCGCCAGCAGCCAGGGCTGCATCTTCGACTGAGGACCGACCATGACCGCTTCCGTACAGACCCTCACCCGCGTCTTCCGCTTCGGCGCTACCGAACTTCCAGACATCGACCCATCCATGCCGCCGGAGGCCGTGTTCGAAGCACTACTCCGGTGCCTACCCCTTCCTCGGCATGGCGACGGTTGCCGAACCGGAAGTGTCCGGCGACCGGATCATCTACCCGGTACGCAAGCGCGAGGCGCAGACCAAGGGCGCTGGCCTTTCCCGACTCACCCGGTCGCAGGTCAGGGCGCTGGACGCGCTCAGTGCCCTTGAGGCCGCGCCGATGGAGGACACGACCTCCAACTGCGCCCGGTGGACTGGCCTGCACCAGTACGTTCGACAGATGCTGCACCGACCCGCCACCCCCATCGCCGACGCAATGTCGATCCCCATGCTCTGATCGGTTACCGAGGCCGCCATGCACCTGCTGTCCCTGCCCCGCATCGACCACACTGCTGCTGCGGCCACAGCCCACGCGGTAGCCGGCTCCATGAACGGGGTTACGGCGGAACTGCGCAGCCAGGCACTGCGCCGGGTGCGCGCGGCGGTCCGGGCAAAGCGCCTGTCGCCTGCCAGGGCAGCGCGGGCAGCTGCTCTCGGCGACCTGGGGATCGCCCGCCTGTTCCGGGCGGACGTATTGGGAGCCCCGCCGGCCCTGCCCCATTTCGAGGCGCTGTCGCCTATCCCTGCACGCGAGGCCGCCCCGGTCCTCGCCCGGTGCCGCTGGTTCGTCGAACTGGCGGCGCGGCGCGGCTGCATGTCATCGGCGCTCGCTGATGCTCTTACCGATCCTGCGTGCAACCTTGCGGTCATTCCCGCGCTGGTGGTGGCGACATGGAACAACCTGCTCGCCAGCTATGCGCCGGAGTGGGCAGCAATCGAGACGAGCGCAGACCATCGTGCGTTCGCCACCATCGTTCCCTCAGCACTGGCCACAACTGAACCCAGCGACGACCTCGTTGTCGTGCAGCCCTCCGGCCTCAGCCGCCTGTTCCTCGACGCCGATGCCCCGGACTTCGTATCGCTGGCCCGTTCGCTGCGGAGCCTCAGCCGCGCGATGCAGTTCCCCGTACTCTGCGGCGATCCGCTTGACGGACGCGAAGCGTACGCCGAAGCATGCGTGCCGCCGGAGGTGTGGGACGACCTGCGCCACCACATCACCTGGGACGGGTCCAGCGTGCAGTCCGTGGACTTTGAGGGTATCCGAGTCATGCTCGACGAGTTCGGTATGGACCCCGATTGGGCTGACGACCTGGTCGAAGCCTTCGCGTTCAAGATGCGTTTGAAAGCCGCAGTTGGACCGGCAGAGTCGGCGCCAGCGCTGCCCCCCCCCGCACGGTCCGACTCTGCCTTAATGGTCGCTGCGCGCCACATCGCCGCACTGGCCGCGCGGGTCCGCGCCATGCCGCGCATCCGCCTTCCGTACTATGAGATCGCCACCTACGGCCTGCCCCTGCATATTCTCTGCTCGAACGCCTTTGATAGCTTCGAGACCTACCTGATCGACATGATCGACACGGAGTGCAGCGAGGATATGCCCGCAATGCGCGTGCAGCGGGGCGAAATGACAGCGTCCGAGGCGAATCGCGTGCTGGCACGGCTTGTGCCTGAGGTCCTCGCAGCGGAATTGGCGTTCCATCACGCGCAGTTTGCAACCGGGAACCCGGAGGGCTACCTGCAACTTTGGCAACGGCGCGCGTACGGTTGAATAGGGCCATCACCATCTGCGACGCAAGCCGCCATGACCGCCCTGCTCCAGCCCCTCGATCTGTCCGGCACCAACCTCGGTGACCAGCCCCGCGCGTCCCTCGCGCTGCTGTTCCACACCCAAGGCCACGGCAATTCCATGCTCGCTGTCGTCACGGCGCACGACGTCCTTACCGATGCGCATGGCCACCCTCACATCGGGCCAGGGCGGGTCGCCCTGCCCCACGATCAGCACCGCATCGCAGAACTGCTGGCATCGCGCCCCAAGCGGGGCCGAGTGACCGTACTGCCGCCCGAAGTGCTGCACACCGACGACGACACCCTGGCGTGGTGGCTACCTCCCGAGCGACGCCCCATGCTGCTGCGCGACCACGAAGGGCAGGACCACGCCGTGTCTGTGATCTGGCCCAGCCTCGTTGCATTGGTTGTGCGCCGCAAGCTGTACCTCGCGGCGACCGCAGATGGCTCCCGGCCGACCGAAGCCACGCCGCTCTACCACGGGCCCGTCCCGAACCTGTACGCCAACGGGAGGGTTTGCACTGGCTCGGCCAGGCTGCCTGCCGGGCAGCGCCTCAACGACCTGCCTGCGTGGACGGATGTCATCACCCGCACGTGGTTCACCCACGATCTGCATCAGAACGTGCTGCCGACCAAGCATCGCAGGAGGAAGACCGGCACTGGGGCTTCCGATTATCGTGCTTGCGCCTTCTGGCTGGGCAGGGTTGATGCCCAGGCCGCACCAACGGCTTCGGATATGGTTCCGCTCGGAATGAACGTAGGCGATTGGATCGAAGCGATCGTCGATGGGGAGGACGAGGAATGAGCATGGTGCATCCGCTTGACCGTGCCCTGCTGGCAGCGTCGCCGCTCCTGCCCAACCTGTACGGCGGGCTTCCCGAGGTGGCAGTCGGCGGTAAGGACTTCGTTGGAGCCGCCAACGGCGTATACGTCCGCGCCGCAACGCCTGCTTTGCGCGTCTGTCTCCCGGTGGCTGAGGGAACCCTCCCGTTTGCGCCTATGGGGCCGGCAATCATCCCAGCCAACGGGCCGATCCCGCTGGCCTTGGTCCAGCAGTTCATCGACTGGGCGGCATCCACCCCGGCCCAGGAGATTGCGGCCGTCGTCGAAGTGCATGGGCAGGGCTACCGCCTGCGCCGCCTGCTGCCGGCCAGTAGCGGCAGTGGCCACGTGACCTACGACGACGGCCAGGTAGACGACGATGCCCTGGTGATGGACCTGCACTCGCATGGCAGTCACCGGGCCTACTTCTCCGATACCGACGACCAGTCGGACCTCTCCCGACGCGGACCTTACATCGCAGCGGTGGTGGGCCAGTGCGGGACCGCCAACGATGTGGCCCTCCGCGTTGTGCTTCCCCCTTACCTGCTGCCCCTGCGACTACAGAACCTCATCGACCACGGAGTTATCGCATGAGCATGCGCTTCACGTTGCCGGGCCGCTGGATGCAAGCCCCGGTCCGGGTACTGCTGATCGGTGCCGGCGGCACCGGGTCGGACATGCTGGTCAGGCTGGCCAAATTGCACATGCAGCTGACCGCGCTCGGCGGACACGGGTTCGATGTCACCGTGGTGGACGGCGACACCGTGTCGGAAACCAACATCGGCAGGCAGCACTTCCCGCCCTGCTCGGTGGGCCTGAACAAGGCCATCGTCCTCGTCAACAGCATCAACCTGGCCTACCAGACCTGCTGGCAGGCAATCCCCGACTACTACGACCTCAATGGGGTGGGTGGGCAATGCGATGCCCTCTCGTTCGACCTCGTCATCACCTGCGTGGACAAGGCCGCCTTCCGTGTCGCCTTCTGCCGGCGTTACCGGCGACATCGAAGCAGCACCCTGCTGCTGGACGGCGGCAACGGTAAGGACCTGGGNCAGGTTGTCCTGGGCCACCTGGGGCAGCCTCCGCAGGGGTTGCGCCTGCCCAACGTCTACGACCTCTGGCCGGAGATGGAAACCGTGGACGATTCCGACGAGCCATCCTGCTCGGCCCATGAGGCGATGGAGAAGCAGGCGTGGCCGGTCAATCAGGCCGTCGCCCTGCTGATGGTCGAACTTCTGTGGACCTTGATGCGGCAGGGCTGGATCGACTATCACGGTGCCACCTTCAACCTCGCCCCAATGCGCACCACCCCGTTGATGATCGACCCAGCTGCATGGGCATTCCTCGGCTACTCTGCCGAAGCTGCATAGAGACCCACCGATGACCACCCGTCTTCGCCGCCTGATGGCGGCCACCCTGCTCACGCTGGCCGGCGCGGCCAGCGCCTCCGGTACCGCGCCCATCGGCGGCCGCGCCTCCGTGATCGACGGCGACACGCTGGAAGTCGCCGGTATCCGGATTCGACTGCACGGCCTGGACGCCCCGGAGTCCACCCAGACCTGCACGGCCCAGGACGGAGTCTCGTGGCGGTGCGGTCAGCGCGCCGCGCTGGCGCTGGACGACTTAATCGCCGGCCGGCAGGTCCAGTGCCAGGTCAGGGACAAGGACCGCTACGGTCGTTCCGTGGCCGAGTGTTTCGTGGGAGGTGTGTCGATCAACGACTGGCTCGTGCGGAGCGGCTGGGCGGTTGCCTACCGGCGGTACAGCAAGGACTACGTGGCGGCCGAGGCGGAGGCGCAGGCCGCCATGCGCAATATCTGGTCCGGCACTTTTACCCCGCCCGACGCCTACAGGCGCCAGAGGCGGTCCCAGACGAGCGCACCGTAACGTCCAGCCCGGATCCAACAGATGACTACCAGTCGTGACGCGGCCTGCTGGCGCCAGGCGTTGGCCGACTTGTTCGAGCCCATCATGGTCCTGACCACCGCTGTGCGGATCCGGATCGGGCGTTGGCTCCGCCGGTAGGTCGGGGGGATCGTTCCTCCGCCGGCCCCCGCACGGGGCGTCGGCACGGCCCAAAGTCGCGTACTGCGCTGCAACCGGGCCAACAAATGTCGGGGGTTGCAGGCTCACGGCCTGCCGCGGAGTCGCTACGCTGAGGCCTCCTATCACGTAAGAGGCGCCCTCGGTGAAAGACCCCCTTTTCAGGAATGCCTACGACGCCGCCTTCGCCTGCGGCGCGATCAGCACGGCAACTGTCGCCGCCGGCATCCTGTTCGTTAAGTCGGCGGTCGCCAATATCCCGGCCGGACAGTGGTCCATCGGCGAAGCCACGGTCTATGGCGTCACCGTCGTCGCCATCTTCGGTTACCTGGTCTGGAGGGTCTGGCGCCAGAGCGCCCCGGTTCTGGCCGCCAGCACGGCCCACTCCGACAGCTGAAGCAGTGAGGTGGGGCGCGCGCCCCACCGCGACGTGGCCGACCGGCGCAGCCACGCGGAAACCATCGCCGGCACATCCCAGCCGCCGCCACCGCCTGAAGCGCGATACCCGAGCCATCCTGGGCGGCTCGGGTATCGCTCGACAGAGCAGTGACCCGGCACTTCCCGGGAACCCCGAGGGGCATGCAGCCCCTACCGGGGACCGTGTGCTCCTCCCCTGATGGAGGAGTTGTATGTCGATGAAGATCCGCCGCTGGCGGCTCGTGACTCGTGACACCTGGCGTGAGGTTCGCCTGGCGGTCAACGAGACCCTGGTGTTCGCGGTACGGCAGGTCAAGGTGCTGGCGCTTTTCAGCGTCATCCTGCTGACCTCGCTGGCCCTGAACTGGCTGTCCCAGACGCTCGTGGCTATCGACCAGAAGTTGTGGCTGATGGCGCGGGTGCTGGATGCACTGGGATGGTTCGGCTTCGCGGTCGATGCCCTCTGGCTGTCCAATGTGATGTGCCCGTGGGTACCGGCAGTGAAGCGTTGGATGTCGGGGTAACGGACTGGCCACAGTCCTTCCCCGCATGTTCCAGACTCCAATCCGAGGAGAGCATGATGAACGCCACCACCGAGGTTTCTGGCAGCCGCTATGCAGATGCATGTGAGCTGTTCGAGCCCCTGCTGGTTCTCGGTAAAGCGGCCCTGCTGCTGATCCGGAAGGTGATCCAACGGGTGTCCTGACGCCCTCGAGCCCCCGCCCTGTGCGGGGGCTTTTTACTCGGCCAGGCCGGGTCGCGGGGCACGCGCCCCTATGTCCTACATCCCCGCGCAGGCGCTGTCGTAGCCACGATGGGCAACCACACGCAGCGGGGCGTCGGCACATCCTGGACGGCGGCGATGCCTTGCGCCGATCGTCGACCGACTGCCGGCACCACGGACTCCCTACGCCCCAGGTGCCGGCGCCACACAGCTGCCCTGTCTTCAGTTCCGGACGCCCCAGGCGCGTCCGGAAATGCGGTGCAACCGGCGAGGTTTCGGGCCACGTTGCGACGACAACCAGCACTGCCGTCCAGATAGGATTGCTGCAGTGGCCGACCGGCGCAGCCACCCTGAGGAGCATCGCCGGCCTACCAGGTGCTCCGACGCACCAGGCCCGAGCCGCTACCGGCGGCTGGGGTTTGGCTCGATAGAGCAGTGACCCGGCACTTTCCGGCAACCCCCGATGGGACATGCACTCCCATCCTGGGAGAGGCGTGCCTCCATCACAACACCAAGGAGCACGTTATGACGACTACCAGCACGAAGAACGCCACCGCCGCGGCCGACCCGTTGACCATTGCCTATATCGTCTATGGCCTGCGGGACGCGTTGGCGGACGGCATGGAATACGACGCCGACGCGTTTGAGGGCGAGACGGGCCTGATCGATGCACTCATTGAGCATGCCTCGGCGCTCGACGCGGAGTTCCAGCGGCGGTACGGTCCTGATGGCATATGCCCCGACGGCGCGCCGTTCGTCTTCTACTACGAGGTCGCTCAGGAGTTCGGACGGAAGTTCGCCTGGGCCCTTGCCGAGTACAAGCACGAGGACGCCGCACCGTTTATCAAGCGGGCGTTCGATGCCGCAGACCCGGAGTTTGCAGAGCCCCNGGTGCCGGCCTATGACATGAAGGCGATACGTGAAGCGCTCCTTGACCACGCCCTGGAGCAGGTCACTCGAGATCCGGAGCTGGTTCAGCGAATGCTGGTGAAGGGTGCTGTGGGCTTGGACAACCGAAACGACGAGGAACTGGTCGAGCTGTACCGGTCCGCGCTGATGGAAGAACCGCCCATGCTCGGCAACGAGTCGTCCAGTCCGGACGACATACAGAAAGCGGCCTGAGCCGCGAACCTAGCCGCGCTTGCGGCCCTCCGATCACGGGGGGCCGCGGCGCGGCTTCTCTTTGTCCGCGCCATTCCGACCCTGCAACCGCGGTGGTTTCTGATCGGGTTGCAGCGACGCAAGTAGCCTCGGCACGCCTACGCTAACCGCATGGAAAGCATGGATCTGCGCTCGCACCACCTGCCTACCGATCGGCATCTCCAGCCGCGCTCCGCACGTCGTAGCGCTGGTTTCCGGTGGAGCCGGCTCCCACTGGAGTCGCTCAACGCCGTGGCGGTGGTCGAATACCACCTCTTTGAAGTCGATGCCGGCGGCAAACTGCATCGCGCGTCAGTTCTGCTTTCGCCGAGCGATCCGCGGCGGACGGTGGCATGCAAGTTGGCCTTGGCCAGGCACAGACTGCATGCACAGGTCGCCGCTGCCTCCGATCGCAGCCGTGGCCCCGTCCCGCGGGCTTATACCTAACTTTCGCCGGATCCCCTTGCTGGCGACATGGCTGGGCACCCACAACGAGCCGCGCCGAGCGATGACACAGGACGCATCCGCCCCAACCTACCAGGCCGTCATTGACGCCGGCCAGCGCATCTTGACCCCCGATGACGCATTGACCTGGGCTGCACGGCTGCTTAAGGGCCTGACGACGGCCCACCTGGGACTGCTCTACCTCGACCCACACCTCGCCCCGGTGTACTGGCAGCTGTTCCCCTTCGCCGGTGCGTGCGCGACGGAGATAGAGCCGGGGGCCGTGGTCAATATGGCGCAGGCCTGCGGAGCAGACGTCGTCATGGCCATGGAGCGGGCACCCACGACCGGCGCCGAGCCCACGCCAGCCGGCCGGCAGGCAGTCGATCGCCTGCGCCGTCTCCTGGACGGCCAGCTGCGGCTGCTGGACCACATCTGGTATGACGGAGCTGACGCGCGGTCGCTCAGGTTCCACATGCCCCAGCTGCACCCCAGCCGGATCACCTTGCGAGACGAACCTGCCGCACCCTAGTGGCACACGCACTCATCGTCGGCCGCCTTGCTGGATGGCGTCGCGGCCTTCCATTGTCCAATGCCCGGAGCCTCGCCTATGCAAATGCGCAGACCTGACCCGTCCAAGCAGTGGAGCCTGATGACCGCCAGTGAACGTATGGCGGCGAAGCTGGAGTACCTGCGGCGCAATCTTGGCCCGGTTCACGTTCTGACGCTGGCGGCCGAGTCTGGCGATGTGCAAACGTTCCGGCGCCATGCCAGTGCTGTGCCCATTGGTGACCCAACGATTGCCGCGATCCTCGACGCAACGAAATGATGAACGCGCCCCATCCCCGTATCCGACTCGGACAGCAGTACCGAAGTGGTGACCGCACCGTTCGCGTGGTTGCAGTTGGCCCCCAGTTCGGTCCACCGCAGCAGGCGCGCTCCTGGGTCCTAGGTCTTGACGAACGCGGCCGGCAGCATGCCTTGCCGGCGGCGGCGTTCCTGCGACGCTTTGGGCAGCGCTAACTTTCGCGGCGGAAGCACGCGGGCAAGGTGAGTTTCCTTGCCACCGTGCCGCCAGCCATGACCCTCAACAGCACGTCGTATCATCTCGAAGAAGAAGCGGCCGCGAGCGCCGCCCCCGAACTCAGACCGGCTCACCGAGCGCTGACGGAGGTCGAGCGCAAGGGAATCGTCGACACCTACGACGCACTGCGCCGCAACGTCCCTAACTTCCGTTCCCGCCGCGCGCAGGCGCACATGATCGCCGCGGCCTCCCGTGCCTTGGGCAATGACGGAGGCGCGGCCGTCCTTGAGGCTGGGACCGGCACCGGAAAGAGCCTGGCGTATCTCACCGCGGGGATGACGCTGGCCACCATGCACGAAAAGACGCTGCTGATCGCCACCGGTACGGTCGGCCTGCAGGAGCAGCTGACCGCCCGGGACATCCCGATGTTCACTGAGGCGACGCGGATTGAAGGGTCGGCCGTTCTGGCCAAAGGCCGCAGCCGGTATGCCTGCCCCCGGAACATGGCGGCCCTGGCGTCCACCTCGGGCGACCAGGGTTCGCTTGCGTTGGGTGCCGACGACGACCTCGCCGAGGGCGGCGCGTGGCCCCGGCCGCCACGAAAGGGCGAAGCCGAGCGTGTGCAGAAGCTGGCTGCCAGGCTCCAGTCTCGGTCGTGGGACGGCGACCTGGACAACCCGCCGCTGAAGATCGATGACCAGCTACGTCCGCTCCTCTCAACGACCGCCGGCGCATGTGCGGGCCGGCGGTGCGAGCAGTACATGGCCTGTCCCTTCTTCCACGCCCGGCGGGCGTTGGACGATGCGCGGGTCGTGGTGGTGAACCATGCGCTGCTCATGGCGGACTTGCAGTTCCCGCGTGGCGACGAGGCGTCGGGGTTCGGCGGCGTGCTGCTGCCCAAGCTGGAGGACTGCCTCGTGGTGATCGACGAAGGGCACCAGCTGCCCCATACCGCGATCAGCGCTAGCGCGGCCTCTTGCCACCTGACCAGCACCATCCGACGTGTCGTTCGCTGGCAGGGGTTCCTAAACAGCGCCTATCGCGCCCTGGGCAAGGACGAGATCGCCGGCGCCTCGGCCCGCGACGCGGCGCAGATGACCATCCAGATCAGCGATGCCCTCCGCTCGTTGGAGGCCACGATTCGCTCGATGTGGGTGCCGAACCCTGCCGACGGGGCCTATGCGGTTTACCGGGGGCGCATGGGCGAGGTCCCGGCGGAGTGGCGCGACGGTGCCGCGCACGCGCTCTGTGAAGTGGAGAGGCTGCTCAAGGTGGTGGTCAGTCTGCGCCGGCGGCTGTCGGAGAAGGCCGAGGATCTGGACGCCGGTGCGCGGCAGGTCCTGCCGCGCGAGGTGGGGCTCATCTTCGAGCAGCTCACCGAGGCCGCATCGGTTCTGCGCTGGTGGTCCCTTCCGGCGCCCTCGAAACCGACGGCACCGCCAGTGGCCCGGTGGGTGCAGCTGGCGGGGCCGCGCGACACCGGCCTGGTCATCTCCGCCAGCCCGGTTTCCGCGGCGGACGTTCTGCGGGAGCGGCTGTTCGACCAGGCGGCAGGCGTCGTGGTTACTTCCGCAACCCTGTCGGCCGGCGGCGACTTCACCAAGGTTCTGCGCGACCTGGGGGCGCCGCGACACACGGAAACCATGTCCCTCCCATCGCCTTTCGACTACGAGGGCCAGGCGGTGCTGCAGGTGCCGTGGATCGCCGCGTCCGCCACCGACCAGGAGCGCCATGCGCGGGAAATCGCCGACTGGATGATGCGTGAGCTGGACCACACGGCCGGCAACCTGGTCCTGTTCAACTCGAAGGCCAAACTCAATCGTGTCATGGAGCTGCTCGAGGGCCCGCTGAAGGCGGTGACGCGCAGTCAGTACGAGATGCCGAAGTCCGAGCTGCTGGCGACCCATGCGGCCGCCGTCCAGGCGGGCACGGGGTCGACCCTGCTGGGATCCTGGGGGCTGGGCGAAGGCACGGACCTTCGCGGCGATCTGTGCTCGACGCTAGTGGTCACCGCCCTACCCTTCCGCCCACCGACGGATCCGGTAGAAGCGACGTATGCGGAATGGCTGGAGGCCCAGGGTCGCAGACCGTTCGACGAGGTCACGGTACCAGGGACCATCCGCGTACTGACCCAGTTCGTTGGTCGCCTCCTTCGCCATGAGGACGATCGAGGCCGCGTGGTGATCCTGGACCGTCGCATTGTCGATACCAGATACGGGCGGAGAATCCTTGATGCCCTGCCCCCCTTCCGCCGGGAGATCGCGCCTAAAGCCGTAGCTGGCGCCAGGCGAAAGCCGGTCGGACCACGCGCTCCCCCGTAAGCCGTACTTGGACCTGCGCTGGCCGAGACCCGGGGCACGCCGCGCCGCGAAGCCCAGGCCCCGGCGCGGCAACCGCTGGGACCAAACGCTCGCTCTCACTGTCACCCTCCATACCGATCAGTATGGCTCTTGGCCCGTAACCGGACGCATAAGTGCGCCGGTTGCGGGGCCCATGGGGGGCATGCACGGCTCACAATATGCCGCACCGTCCAGAACGGACCAGGGCGGTAGCCGCAGCACGACCCCAACATATGGGCTGTCGTCGCGGGGGATGCACCAAACGACAACACTTGCGGCCCCACCAATCCAGCTTGTGGCGCCTTTCTCCATTTTTGGTCTTTGGTAGCCGTGCCCCCCTCGCATCCACTTCTACCCGGTCACATCCAGTTTTCGCTCAGAATTGAGCAAAAATAGTTGCGGCCAAGTGAAACTGGTCGTACAGTCCAGCCATCAACAAGGGCTACCGCCGCATGACGATCTACAGAGCCGATCCGGACCGCTTCCGTGAGTGGGGCAATGCCGTAGAGCGCGAAATGGATGTGATCCAGGCACTTGCTGCCGATCCCCATCTGAACCGCCAATTCCGCCTGCTCCCCTACCAGGAGTTCGAGGAGTTGACGGGCGCTACCCAGTGGCAGTGGAAGGCCTTCGTTAAGACTCTGCGCGATCAGGACCGGCTTCCGACGACTGCCGGAAACCACAACCGTGTGACGCTGGAGCAGGTCCATGAGTTCATGGACGCCTACGGGGTCCGTCCCTCGCGCCCCGAGGGCGTCCCGCGTGGCATTCGTATTGCGGTGGCCAACCTGAAGGGCGGTGCCAGCAAGTCCACGACCGTTTTCCACTACGGCACCCGGCTGGCCATGAAGGGCTATCGGGTCCTCCTCGTCGACCTCGACGGTCAAGCCACGCTCACTCGGATGTGTGGTTTCCACCCGCACGCCATGAAGGCGGAACAGACCTTCGGCGCGGCGATCGGCATGCGCCACGTCAACGGGGAGATCGAGTCTGGCGAGCCCCTGCCCCTGCAGGCCCTGAAGACGCATGTAAGCGGGATGCACATCATCCCGGCCGGCATGCCTGTGACCTCCATCGACCTTGAGCTGGCCCACCGCATCCAGGAGGGCTCTGCGAGCCAGGTTGGACCGATGTTCGAGTCGGCCTTGGCTGCGATCGACAGCGCCTACGACTTCGTGCTCCTGGACTTCCAGCCGAGCTTCTCGCTGTCGCAGATGCTTCTTCTCTGGCTGGCCGACTCCCTGGTCATTCCCCTGCCCACTGAGGCTCCGGACTTCGCCGGCACTGGCGACTTCCTGAAGCTGGCGGGCCGCTGGTTGAACGACTTGGGCAAGCTGTTCGGCCACAAGACGTTCGATCCCACCCTTGTCGTGCATGCGCGCACCAAGTCACGTGCCCAGGCTCCTTCGGGCAACCTGACGGACAAGGAGAAGCAGGAGCTCGAGGAGCAGCTGAACGTCTCGAACGCAGTCTTCGGCGCCACCGGCCGTGTTTTCGGTGTTCACCGCCCGATGTCCCTCGTCGAGGATCGTCCAGTAGTCGGTGCATGCCTCGGCAATCTGAAGTCGGTCTTCGAGGCCGACAGCCTCGATTACGACGTTCGCGCGATCAAAATGGCACGGGCCCAGTACGACGCACAGCTCGATCGCGTGCTGGAAGCGGTGCTGCTGCGCTGGCAGGAAGTAGCAAAGACCGGTCGCTATGAGTAAGCCTTCCAAGCGCGACATCGAACGGCTGCAGCGGATGGAGAGGCTCCGTCAGCAGGCAGCCACGCCGGCTACAGCGGCAGCGACCGCGCCGGGCGAAGCGCCCTCCCCTGCCGTTGCGGATCCCGCTGAGTCGGCGGCCGGCGCTCCGGCTGCACTTCAGCCTGGCCAGGACGTGTCGGAGCAGCGCGCCAGCGGTTCAAGCGTCAGCAAGCTGGTGTCGATGATGGCCGGCGGCATGAGCCGAGAATTGGAGGAGACCAAGGCCCAGCGCGATGAGCTTGAGCAGCGGCTCGCCGAGCGCGACGTCTCCCTGCGCGAGTTGCAGATGCGGCTGGAGGCCCTGGCCCAGGGTGAAGCTGGCATCCAATCTCTCGACACAAACACCATCCGGCTGACCGCATTCGACAACCGCGATCCGAAGTCGTTTGACGACGCCGATCCGGACTTTGCGGAGCTGAAGGCTGACATCGCCGCGAAGGGCGGGAACCTCATTCCCGGTCTGGTCCGTCCGGTCGAAGTGCCGGAAGGTCAGGTCGTCTACGAGGTGGTGTACGGCAATCGCCGGTACATGGCCTGCCATCGCCTCGGTCTGCAGTTCCGCGCCTTTGTCCAGACGGTCTCCGATGAAGAAGCGATGCTTCTCCAGCACGTGGAGAACGCGCACCGCAAGGGGCTGTCGCCGATCGAGACTGCAACGAAGATCAACAGCTTTCTGCAGCACCGCCGCTATTCGGAAAGCGGGCGCGCCCACATGGGCTCGCTACCGTTGCTCGCGGAAAGCCTGGAGTTGGATAAGAAGTACGTCGGAAAGCTGGCCCTGATCGGCCAGATCCCGCCACACGTGCTTGCCAGAATTCCGGATGTCCGTGAGATCCCGTTCCGCCCGGCCTACCTACTNGCCCGGCGCTGCCGTGACGCGATGGAGGAAGTAGAGAAGCGCCTACAGGACCTTCCGGACGGCCTGTCCTCTCGCCGTGTGGTGCAGCTGCTGATCGGTGAGGCCGCCCCTGGTCCGATCAAGGCAGCCCCCTCAAACTACGTGTTGGCATTCTCTCTGCCCGGGGATCAGGAGGCGGCAGAGGCTTTCCAAAGGGAGGTCGCCGAGCTGGCAAAGCGATATGGCGTCCAGATCAAGAGTGGTGGACCAGGCAATGCTTCGGACGCCTAAGCCACCCTTCCCGATCCAGCAGATCGGCCCCCGACACCCGCGATGCAAATCGCGGGTGTCGTCGCGTCTGGACCTCGAAAAGGTGCATTTTCGAGTTTCCGGCCGTAAATCGAATCTCACCCCCGATCGGCGGTGGGAGCAATTTCGAGTTGTGATGCAGAAATGCGAAGTGGATCCGCGGGGTCAGATTTCAGTTTCGGGAGAGAACTCGATTCTGACCCCGCAAGTTCATTTCCCAGTTGCCGGCCCCAGGTGGAATCCGCCCCTCCCCTACCCTATGGGCCTCCTGCCAAGGGAGGGGTGGACCGGAGAGCAGGCCGCACTGTGCGGCTTCTTGTCGGCGCCTGACGTGGATGCGACAGGCCGCACTGTGCGGCCTGTTCGGAGGCGCCCCGTTGACACCTGGGGGCCGTGCGGCAGCTTGCCGCACTGTGCGGCTTCTTCCCCTGCCCCATCCCGCCTTGACGCCACAAGCCGCACTGTGCGGCTTGTCGACGGCGCCTCCCCCGTCNTNGGCCGCCAGGCGCTTCGGGGTAACAGGCCGCACTGTGCGGCCTCTGTCCCGGGCCCATCCGTCCTTGAGACAACAAGCCGCACAGTGCGGCTTCTTAGGGTCTCCGGCAACTCTGGCAGCCACGGGCTTGGGGGTAAGAGGCCGCACTGTGCGGCCTGTTGGGGGCAGCTGCAGAACGCCAGGGCAACAGGCCGCACTGTGCGGCTTCTGCGCCGTGAACCGACGGGCCCGAATCCGCTCCTTCGCGAACAGACCGCACTGTGCGGCCTGTTGGGAACGCGCCCAAGGCGCGCTGCCTGGAGTGTCTCCACGAGCCGTTCGAGGCAAGGGACCTCTCTTGCCTCGGCCCGCTTGTGCGCAGCCGAACGAGGAAACCGGATGACGTAAGACGATCGCCGCCCCAAAAGTGAAAGCCCCGGGGCTGCCACCCCAGGGCTTTCATGAACTGACCTGTGTTTTCGGCACCGCCGAATCAAGGTTTGCGTTTAGGACCGCAAGCCGAGATTAAGGGTGCAGAAAACGGCAGTCAAGCGGTTTCGTCTCCAAAAACTGGAGATGGCAATGACTACCCCGACTCTCACCCCCAGGATCGACCCGGCAGCCCTGATCGACCTGTTCAAGCGCACCAACCTGGGCGCAAACGAGCTTCGCGTCGCCGCGGCTCTCGCTCAAGCAGCTAGCCTCGTGGAGGGCGAACCGAACTTGATGATGTGCCGGCGCGAGATCGCCGGAGTAACCGGCCTTTCCGAGGCCGCTGTCCAGCGCGCCCTGAAAACGCTGTCGGATGCCAGTTACATCGGTCGCAGCCAGGACGCGAAGACCAAAGGTCAGATCGCCGTAACCACTGTGACGGACCGACTCCTCCAGCTTTTCGGTCTCGACGGCGGTATCAATGCCCCTTCGGACGCCCCCTCCGAGCTGCTCGATCTTCTGGTGCGCGAGTCTGTTCAGGTGGCCAATGCCATTACCGCTGCATGGGCGAATGCCGAGATGCCAGCACAAGCCGTGTCGAGTGCTTTCCGGGGCGGCTCCCGCCGCTGGGCACAAATCGAGTTCTTGCTGAAAAGTCGAATTGAGTCCGAGGCCATGCGCCGCGCCCAGCAGGCCGAGGCCCAGAAGCACGACGACCAGCTCGAGCTTCCCGATGGGACCATCATCACGTTCGACCAAGAGCGTTTCCGCCAGATGGCTCCTGAGCGTAATACGGCCATGGCCAGCGCAGATGTCAGGTTCGCTGTGGAGGTTCTCCGCTTGGTCGCAAAGCGTGCCCCGAAGGCCCTCTCTCGTGGCTCAGCGGCAGCCTTGGCAGCTGAAGCGCTGTACAGCCGCCAGAAGGGCTTCGTCTACAAACACGACTTCGCCGACGCGACGCGGATCGTGGCCGCGGTCATGGCCCGAGGCACCTGGTCTGCTCCGCGAGGGATCGACAGCCTCTGGTACACGGCTACCAGCGCCTCCATGTCCGTTTCCCACAGGGTGTTCAATTCTGCATCACTTAACTGAGTTACCCAGAGATTTATCTCTGGTAACTGCTCTTTGTCAGCGCAGCGACCGCGAACAGCCTGTGGATGCCCGATCACTCAATCCATGACCACGGATCAACCACGACGCCCTTGGGCCGAGGTCACCACTAGGCGGCCAGGCAAGGGTTCTGCCAGCGACAAGGCAGCTGGCCCGGTGTATGCGTGGGAATTCGCAACTCAGGAGGTCTCCTTCGCCGAATCAGGCACGTCGATCGCCCTGGCGGACACCCGCGATCACCTACAGGCCAGCCGTGAGGTGCCCAAACAGCGCGTCGAACTCGTCCAGATCGGCAAACCGAATCGCCAGCCAGCGCACGCCGTGATCGACCGCCGCTGCTGGATGCGAGGCTCCACTAGGCGCCGGGGAGCGGCCCTGACCAGCGGCCACCTGCAGCAGCAACCCTTGGAGGGACTCCGCAGAATGCCAGGCGAGCTCCACGGTGCCGCTGCCCCCTGGCCCAGGGACGATGCGCACCTCGGTCCCGAGCACCTCGCTCAGCCGGCCAGCCAGCGCCAACACGTCAGCGTCTTCCACGGACCGCGTGCCAGCGATGCGCCGGAGCAGCCCAGGCACGGACCATCCGTAGGCGAGGACATTTCGGGCCAAGCCTTCGCGCTCTCCGGGTCCGACGCGGGCGAGGGCCTGCAGATGCCCGAGCTTGAGCTTTCCACGCGATCGGTCCGCCAGCTCGAACAGGTTCGCGTTGTCGCGGAATACCGATATGGTTCGCGCCAGCTCCGACTTCTGCGCCGCGCCGCGCACCACCAGGCCCATCTGGGACAGCGGCATGCCACTCTCGTGCAGGGCACTGACGCCGGCGGCAAAGTCAGCCAGCTTTGCCCAGCCGTCCAGTCGCCTAATCGCATCCCTGGCGGTGGCTGTTGGTGGGTCCACTTGGAAGACCGTCACCAGTGCATGGGGCGCGATCCGAAGCTGGCGGTCCAGTTTCGCGGCCCCAATGAGCAGCTCAGGCGGGACTTGCTTGTCTACCACCAGCACCTGGGGCCAATGGGGGTCTGGGTCGCCGCAGCCCAGATCGTCCCACCCAATGGCGGTAGGGGGCAGCTGAAGGCGGGGCAGGGCAGGGCGTCTGGGAAGTCGGGCCATAGTTGGAGCATACCAACTATGGCGGCCGCCACGCGCCCGCACCCGAGGGTAAGCGGGCGACCGGGGTTGGCCCGGTGGTCCGCGCATCCCATGCCGCCGGTGGCCGGCCGGCAACAGCAACGGTTAATAGCCCGGTTGCAGGATCCGACACTGTCTTCTCCGGCCGATCATGTAGGGGTTCCACCGGAGAGCCCCATGGCCAGCCAACCCGCGACCCAAGCCCAGCTCGATTACATCCAGCGCCTGTGCCGCAAGCTCGGACTCAGCCACGACCAGGCTGCAGCCGCCGGGGTTAGCGACGCCCTTTCGATCGATGCGGCCAGTGCCACAATCGATCGACTGAAAGCGCAGCTCGATGCCAAGACGGCGGCGGAGGAGGGTACGGCCGGAAAGCTGGCCGTCCAGCCTCGCGGCCTGAGGGCGGCAGACCTGCGGCGGATCGCAGTCGGAGAGGAAGCGGCGCCTGACCAGATGTCCGAGGACGACCACTGGATCCTCCACCGCCTGGCGAAGCTCGCGGACCTGGAGTTGGCCCTGCAGCAGCCGGCGCGCTGGGCTGGCGCCAACGCGGGCGGTCCGATCCTTGTCGAGCACCTGGTCGCATACTTTGGCAGCATCGAGCTGGTCGCCCAGATGTTCCGGGTCACAGTGGCCACCGTACGAAGTGGGTGGGGGGGAGTGCTGCCGGCCAATCGCGCCCATGAAGCTGCCTGGCTCACCCGCGGCTATGTCCAGCCGCCGGCATGAAATTGCTCGCGCTCGCCCTCGGGCTGGCCCTCGCCGGCGCGGCTGACGCAGCCATCGTGTTCGTGGACACCGGACACGACCCAGCACGGCAGGGTGCCCGCGCCCAAGACGGTACTTGGGAGCACGCGCTCAACCGGGCGATCGCCCGAGAGCTCATTGCGGAACTCCGGCGCCGGGGTCATGAGGTGCGCGACGTGGAGGGAGAGGGCTACAACCGGAGCCTCGTGGGGCGAGTCTTGGACACCCACCAAGCTGACGCATTCATATCTATACATCACGACTCCATCCAGCCAGTCCTCGTGGAGGAGGGAAGGGCGGGGGAGTTCGCTGGCTTCGCCGTGTTCGTGAGCGGCCAGGCTCAGGACCTGGACGGCTCCCTGCGATGCGCCATCTCCGTAGGGGAGGCGATGCTCCGCGCCGGAGAGAAGCCCTCGCTTCACCACGCCGCCGCTATCCCCGGCGAGAACCGACGCCTGCTCGACCGCGCCAGAGGAATCCACCGGTACGACGGCTTGGCCGTGTTGCGTCACGCGCAGGCGCCAGCGGTCCTGCTGGAGGTGGGGGTGATGGTCAACCCCGATGAACTGGCCAAGCTCCGGAGCCCCGCCTGGCAGCGGGCTACCGCCGCCCACGTAGCGGCCGGCATCGAGGCGTGCGCGGGCTAACTTTCGCGGAGGTGAGCACGTGCTACCGATTGGCCCATCTCAACAGGTGAGATTGACCCGCCCGTGCTTACCGCGAATGAAGCCTTCCTCCTCGCACTGGTCCTGCTGGGCCTGGGCTTCACCGCGACCAGGCGGCAGCCCAGGCGGACGGGTCAGGCCGAGCGCAAGGAGCCGGGGCGGGACAGGGCCCCATCCACGACCGCGCAGCTACTCCGCCAGAGCCTGACGGCGGCACCCGCGCCGTCACGATCCAGCCAGGACTTCTACGAGCGTACCGAGCGCGCGGCCATGCCGGGCGAGATCGCCAGGGGAAAGCTGGTGATCAGCGAACGCACGTTCCGGCGCCGCGGCGACCGCCCCCTTTACGCGAAGGTGGACCAGGGATTCCTGACCGAGGATGGTCGACTGGTGCTTGTTGAAACGAAGGACCGGCTGCGGGTGACGCACGCGGACGTGGTCCAGCTCTCGTGCCAGGCGCTGGCAATCCACTCGGAGGTCGGCAACCGCTACGGGCGGCCTGCCGACTACGGGTACATCCGCCTGCAACCGCAGGTAGGACAACCGATCTATCGCGCATTTCGTCTGTACGGCGCCGACGTCATTGACCAGTTGGTCGAGCGTTACCACGCAATGCGACAACGCAAGGACGTATCCAGAAGCACGACCGCATCCATCGCGGTGTGGCCACTGCCAGTTCCGCGCCGCGTGCGCCAGCGTCCGACTAGGACGGCGATAACGGCTCCTGCAACCAGGCGCGGGCAGCGAAGTCTCGCTTTGCGGTTGTTCGCAGCGTGGACGTGCAACTAGAGCGATTACTCATGGGGGTTGGGCGAACTCTCGGACAAAACGCGCCCTAGCATGGTGACCGTCTTTCGACGACGCCGTGAGGCTCACCCCGTCATGTCCAACAGAACCACGTTTGCTGCACTGGCCCTTCTGGTAGCCGGTTCGGTAGACGCGCAGTCCATCAAGCCGATGGGCCCTGAAGCTATCGCTCAAATCCGGCGCGGCGCGCCCCCGCCGGTCACCGCTGCAGAGGCGCAAGTGCCGACCTCGGCCATCACCCGCGCAGCATCCACCACCGTGACTTCGTCGCCTCTGCCGACCGCGGCTCCGTCGGCGCAGCCCGATGCAGCCGAGGCAGGTGAACCAACCGCTGCTGCCCCGAAGCCGAAGAAGAGCATCACCACCATTCCGGCCGGCACGCGGCTGTCGACCGGGCTGGAGGCCTTCGTCAAATCGCATGGGTGGTCGATCCGCTGGCTGATCGACGAGGACTACATGCTCGACGCGGACCTGCCGGTCCCCGCCGACGATGTGATTGAGGGCGTCACCTTTGTCGTCCAGACGTACCAGAAGCAGGGTGGCATGCAGGGAGTGGTCCCGCTATTCGCCAAGGGCAACCAGGTTGTGGCGATCCAGAAGATGGATGTGAGGGACGTCGAATGAAGCTGCTCCGTAGGGGTGTCACCGCCCCGGCCCTGGCGTTCTCCGTCGCGGTGGCCGTCTGTGGCTGTGCCACCGGCATCAAGAAGACCGCCGACCAGAGTTACGACCAGGCCAAGGACATGGCCGAGCAGCTGATTGCTGCAAGCAAGGAGGCCCGCAAGCCGGTAAGCGGCCCGATCATCACCGATGCGCCATACGTTGATACGACGCCGATCGACAAGATCCAGCGCGAACCGCTCGTGTTCAACCGAATCTTCTCGTTCAGCACGCGCGGCGCGATGCCGCTGCATGTGTTCGCCACCCGGGTCGGCGCGATGTCGGGCCTCAAGGTCCGGTACCAGCCCGAAATGATCAGTGGCAATCCCAGCGACATTACATCCGTGCAGCCGGCCACCGGCAGCGGCCCGCTGGTCGTCAACGGAATCGCCCTGCCAAGCGTTGACGCGACGATCGGCGCAGCAACTGCGCCGGTGACGAAGTCCACCGACGCCGATGGCCAGTCATCGCCGATGGTGACGGTGAACTTCAACGGCCCGCTGCGCGCACTGTTCGAGCAGGTCGCAGAGCAGACCGGACTCCACTGGCGCTGGGATGCCGCGCGCCAGCAGGTGGACTTCTTCAGGTACGAGACCGAGGCCTTCCGCATCGCCGCGGTGCCTGGCACCAGCAAGTCCCGATTCGAGCTGGGAAGCACCCAGCAGTCGGACGCGGACACCACGCTGCGTCTGACCGACACCGAGTCCAGCCACGTAACCGATGGCGCCACGTGGAAGGAGATCGAGGACACCCTGTCCCGCCTGGTGAGCGCCAAGGGCGTTTTCAAGGTCAATGAATCCGCAGGCATGGTCCTGGTGCGCGACCAGCCGGCGAACATGGAGGCGGTCCGCGACTACATCGGCAAGCTCAACGCTGCCCTGAGCCGCCAGGTGGACATCGAAGTGACCGTCTATCGCGTCCAGGTCAATGACCGTGACTTCAAGGGCGTCAGCTGGGACGGCATCTTCCAGAGCCTGATCAACACTTCGCGGTACAACATCGCCTGGTCGACCGTTCGGCCCGACGTGGTCACCGAAAGTGCTTCCAGCGCCGTTATCCGGATCCCGGAATCCAACGGCGGGGTGCCCAACCGGTACGGCAACACCCAGCTGTTCCTCGACGCCCTTTCAACGCTCGGCAGGACTTCCGTGGTCCAGTCGACGAACCTGCTGGCCACCAACAACCGCGCCGCGGCGGCGAAATTCGTCAAGCGCACAACCTACCTCGCCGAGACCGTGCCGACCTACATCAACGGCGGCGGCAACCAGGTCGGCACGGGAGCGGGCCTGACCCCGGGTTCCATCGAGACCGGCCTCCACCTGTACCTCCTGCCGAACGTGCAGGACGACGGCAAGCGCCTGCTGCTGCGCGCCATGGTGTCGGTCAGCACGCTCGATGCCATGGAAACCGGAAGCAGCGGCGAGTCGAACATCCAACTGCCCCAGATGTCGGCGCGCGAGTTCGCGCAGGAAGCGTGGCTCAAGTCCGGCGAGACGCTCGTGCTTACCGGGTTCAACCAGACCGAAGCGGGCAACACCAGCCGTAGCCCGTTCGGGCGTTGGTGGGGCCTGGGCGGCGAGCGGACCGTCTCCCACGGCCGGGAGTTGTTGGTAGTCGCCCTGACTCCAGTCGTCACCGCCGCCCGCAGCCGCATTTAAGGCACACCGATGAATCGCAAACCCACCATGTCCTCGAGCGCGGCTGCCGCGGCGCTCATGTTCACCGCATTCGTCGCCTCGGCGGGCGACGCCCAGCCCATCCCTGACGCGGTGCCGGCTGACACGCCGATCGTGCTCGTTGACCGGAGCGCGGCAGCACAGGGTGTCGGCAAAGTCCGCCTCACCGATGATGAACGGGAGTTCGCGGCCGAGGAGGAGCGACTTCTGCGCCAGCGTCGCCTGCTCGATCTGCAGCTGGAGGTGCAGGAGCGCGCGACCAAGCTTTACGGTGGCGGTAGCACGCCGGCGCCGGCGACCGCTGGGCCGACCTCGCGCATGGAGATCGCGCGCCAGACTCTCGCGGCTCGAAGTGGAACGGGTTCGGATACCCCGCCGGCGGCGGACGCCCCCGCTGCGCCCGCTGCGACGCCCCGCACCCTGGACGATGGCCGTGAGCCGTTGCCTTTCCGTCTCATGAGCGTATGGGGCGCACCGGGCTCGATGCGCGCCGAGTTCCAGACGCGGTACGCCAAGCAAGTCGCCGCTGCGGGTGACCTGCTTCCTGGTGGCTGGGTGGTCGAATCGATCATCGACGACACCGTCAGCATCACCAAGGGCAAGTCCCGTCAGACCCTGAACCTGGGCAAGTAGGCGGCCATGTATCTCTCCCACGGCAAGATCGGGTTCGCGCTCGGCCTCGAATGGACTCCGGTAGACGGCACCACGCCCCACCACCGCTTGCGCGAGATCCTCGGCAAGGGCGTGGATGCGTACTTCCAAGTCCTCGGAAATCGGCGCACCGGACAGCGGGTGGGGTACACCACCACCATGCCCGGTCCCGAGATTGCACGCGGAACGCGCATCTACAGCCTGGCTGCCATGCTGGAAGCCGGTGGCCGGGACGGCGTTTACTTCCTGGAAGCTGGTGACCACGCCTGGTACTGCGTCATTAGTGAAGGCCGGCTCGCTGAAGCGGGCGAGCGCCTAACCGGCACCCCGCAGGCTGTAGCCGCGGTCAGCGCAATCGCCGAGACCCTGGATCTGCAGGTCTACGGTGGGAGCATCTACTTCCCCCAAGCGCGTCCGTTCGACCTTGGCGAAGCGGTCCGCGCTGTACGTAAGCCACAGCCCATGACGAGCCTGAACGCCAGTGCGGCTGGAAAGGCCAAGGCGGCATTCGTGCTCCTTAGTGTCCTGGCTGTCATCGGCTACGGCGGCTGGAAGTTCGTCCTGGCCCCGCCGCCAGCTCCCTCGGCGGAGACGCTCGCGGAGATGGCCGCGCAGGCGTACGTCAATAGCACCCTCCACGCACTGCCCACGCTGGCCGCCGATCCGATGTGGATCGTGAATGCGCACACCAGTGCCGACACGGCTTTCCCGGACGTCGTAGCGGGATGGGAGCTGCGTTCGCTCACGTGTACGGCCGAGCGCTGCGGCGCCGTGTACGGGGTGTCCAGCGAGCATAGCTACCGCTCGCTCGGCGCGCTGCGCACTCGCTTCACCGGATACCCGGTCCAGTTCAAGGCTGCCGAGCGTGAGGCGCTNGTGACCGTTCCGCAGGCGGTGGAAGCCCGCCGCTGGGACGCCAGCTTCATCAAGGCGCCGCCTTCGGCCAAGGAGGACGTGTTCGACGTCGTCGGTGCGCTTCCGACGATTCTCCCTCAGGTCGGGGTTAACCCGACGCCGCGCCGGGAGCCGGTAGGGAAGGGCACGCGGCCGGTGGGTGTGCCAGGAATCGTCCGTGAGGCCGTCATCACCAGCGGAACCGACCTGTACCCCAAAGCCACGTTCGCGGAGCTGGCCTCCGTCATGGCTGAGTTCGGCTTCATCCCCGACCTCATCGAACGTGAAATCGCACAGGGCCGTACACAGGCCCGGTGGACCGTCACGTGGGTCCGCTATGTCCGGGAGGAAGCATGAGCCTCAATCTGGCACCTACAGTACCGCAGACGCCGGACCACACTCCGGTCGTAGGCGCATCGTCTACGGTCAATCTGCACCCAATCCTCACCTGGCTGGTGGAGCAGGGGGACTTGGAGTCTCTCTCTGCAGCCGAGATCAATGAGGCCGCTGGCGGCGATGTGGGCGAGTTGGCGCGCCTGCTGAAGGGAAGTGTTTCCACCGCTGACATCCATGAGGCGGCTGCCCGGGCCAAGACGCCGCTTCCGGTGGTCAGGCTTGCCGACCTACCAGACTGGAACGTCGTGCTCAACGATGCGCAGGAGCGACTGGGTGAAAGCGTCCGGAACCCGAAGCTGGCGATCATCGCCAACGACCAGGAGGCCGGGAGGACTCAGCTGCGCTGTTTCATCGTGCACACCCCCGATACGGGGAAGGCAGAACTGACGGCGGCCGTCACCAAGGTCATTGCGGCGGACCTGCACCTGGCAGGCCGTATCGAGGCCCCGGAGGAGGTGATCGGCGTCCTCTACGGGCGCTGGGACGAACGCGGACGCCGCCGCCTCCGCGGAGACGCCGCGGACCCGGAGCTGCACGCTGAGTTCGATCGCATCTGCGAGGANGCCATCGCGCTGCGTGCCTCGGACATCCACATCGTTTCCAACGGCAGCACTGGTGCCATATATCTGCGAGTCGACGGCAAGCTCGAGCACTACCAGGAGCTGCCGGCTGACCACGCGCTGGCTCTGTGCACCTCGGCCTATAACACCTTGACCGACGCCTCGTCGGTCAACGACAGCTTCAACCCGAACAAGCCCCAGGACTCAGCCATCGAGCGTCACCTGAAGGTCGGCCGCTACCGATTCCGCTTCTCGTCCCTCCCTACCGCGCCGTCCGGCTTCGACGTCACGCTCCGGCCTATGCCCATCGGGGCCATGCGGCGCCGGCTCACCCCGACGGAGCTGGGCTTCTCGAAGGACCAGGAACGGCTCCTGGAACGCCTGATGAGCCGCTCCGCCGGCATGTTGCTCTTCGCTGGTACCACCGGCGCCGGCAAGTCCACCTCCATGGCCAATCTTCTTCAGAAGCTCGCGGAGGACTGGCCAGGCAAGAAGATCCGCACTGTGGAGGAGCCGGTGGAGCTGCTGATCCCGGGCGTCTCCCAGCATCCGGTCACCCGCAAGTCCGACGACGGCCATGAGTTCAAGGTCGTGCTCAGGCAGTTGATGCGATCGGATCCGGACGTCGTCATGATCGGCGAGATCCGCGATGGCGACACCGCACACGTCGCCATCCAGATTGTGCGCTCCGGCCACTTCTGCATCAGCACCGTGCATGCCCACGGAGCGCCACTGTGCTTCGATCGCTTGGGCGGCATGGGTGTGGACCGCCGCGACCTGGCGTCAGTGAACCTCATCGCGGGCCTGGTCTACCAGAAGCTCCTCCCTCTGCTGTGTCCGTCCTAAAAGCAAGATCGAGGCGTCGAGCCTGGACCTTGCCGAGCTGCCCCATGACGCCGTCGAGCGACTGAAGCGGGTGAAGGCCGTGAACGGTGGAACCCTGAGCGGAATCTTCCTGAGGCGCCCGGGCGGCTGCCCGCACTGCTCGCAGCGCGGAGCAATGGGCCGGACCGTGTGCGCTGAGATCCTTCAGCCGACCTTGGACATGCTTCCTGCCATTGCTGCTGGCGATTCGCGTGAGGTATGGCGTCAGTGGAGGGCTACCATCAACCATGCAGACCCGGCCGATATGACCGGCCGCACGGCCTTCGAGCATGCGCTCTGGAAGATGCGACAAGGCCTGGTATCGCCGGTAGACCTCGAGGCGGAGTTCCACTATCTCGATGAGGCGCCGTTCGAGGGGGGTGCTTCGTGAACCCAGGCATCGGACGCGGCGCTCAGATTCTCGACGCCGTGGCGAGGTACGACGTGCGAGCCCTCATGGCGCGCATCGCGTTCAGTCGAAAGGCCAGAATGCAGTTCTATGGCGACATGGCCGCATTCGTGCATGAGGGCATGCCGGCATACCGGACGATCGAGCGCATCCGCACCGTCTCCGACGCACGCCTGGAGCGGCACGAAGGAGTCTCCGGACTGGTAGCGCGGATCGGCAACCGCCTGCTGAGTGCGCGCCGCGGCCTGAAGGCGCGGCAGCCGATCATGCAGTCGCTGCTGGCGAGNATGGACCAAGGGCGGACGCTGGGCGAGGCGCTACGCGGGTGGGTGCCGGCAGACGAAGCGGAAATGATCTGCAGCGGCGAGCGCGCGGATCGTCTGGAAACCGTCCTGCGCGAGCTGGAGCAGTTGCTCAAGGTGAAGGTCGAAGTGGGTGCAGTCCTGACCCGCACCGCCCTGGTCGTGGGCCTGCGAATGCTCGCCCTATTCGTCATCATGTTCCTGCTCCTCAAGACCGTCTTGAAGGAGGCCCGTGGCCTCATCAACGACGACATCTTCGAGCGCCTGTCGCTGGCCCCCGCGTACTTCGCTTTTGGCGACGCCTTCGTGGCCTACGCCCTCCCGGGAGTGCTGGTAGTGACTGTGGCGGTGGTCGGCATCGCATGGAGCCTGCCGCGCTGGCGACCGTATGGCCTGCGGGCGACCCTGGACGCAGCATTGCCGCCGTGGAGCCTCTACGCGCGCGCGCAAAGCGCGACGTTACTGATGTCGGCCAGCGCCATGATGGAGTCTGGCCATCAGTTCCGCGAAGCCCTCATCGGCATGGCCACCCACGGTGATCCGTGGCTGCAGACGCACTGCCGCCGACTTCTCGACCGCCTGGGCAAGGGAATGGGTGATGCCCAGGCGCTGCAGAGCGGCATGCTCGACTGGCAGCTGGAGGACCGCCTGGCGACCTACGCCCTGCTGGACGACTTCAAACAGATCATGCGGGCCGTTGCCCGTGACGGTATTGCAAGCGTGAAGCGAACCGCCGAAGCCATGGCTGCGACTGCCAACGTCGTTACCACGCTGATGGTGGGCGTTTTCATCATCTGGAGCGTATTCGCCCTCGGCGAAATGGCGATGGAGATGAGTTCAGTCGCAGGCATGCAGCCGACGGCGAAGTGAGCCGTCGCCCCCCCTTTACCAACCTATGTTCTCAACAGGAGTTTGTAATGAAGAAGTACTCGTTCGGTCGTGGCAAGCAGAAGGGTATCGGCCTGCTGGACCTGCTGTTCTGGCTGGNGATCGCCTCGCTGCTGTCCTTTGGTGTCCTGCGCCTGGTCAAGAACAACATGACCAAGGCCGCNGTTGCCGATGAGGTCGAAACGCTGTCGATGATGGCCGGTGACCTGCGCGCGAAGTTCATGCGCACTGGCAACTTCGCAGGCCTGACCAACGCAACCTTTGTTTCGCTGAACATCGCACCGCCGGAGCGCGTCACCGGCGGCAACCTGCGGAGCGCCTTCGAGACCCCGATTGACGTGTCGGCGGCAAACGTTAACGGCATGGCCAACGATGGATTCTCCTTCACCTATTCCAACCTGCCGTCCACGGTCTGCACCGACTTCGTGATGTCGGCCGCACCGAACTTCGCCCGCATTGCCATCAACGGCACTGTTATCAAGGACGTCACCAACGGCAGGAACGACGCCGAGATCTCGGTGGTGGACCTGGGTAACTGCGCTGGTGCCAACGGTATCGTTGCTTCGGTTGTCTTCGAGCAGGGCCGGTAACATGCGTCGCCGTTCGCACAGGGCAAGCCAGATTGGACCGCGTCATGCGCGTGGCGAGCTACTCCTGGGCGCGCTCTTTGCGATCGGCCTGCTCTTGGTTGCTCTGCTCCTGTACATGCGGATGGAGAACCGAAGGCAGCAGATCCGGCTCGCCGACCAGGAGGGACAGGCGCTGGCCCAGTTCGCCTTGGGCCTACGTGGCTTCGCCGCGGCGGTCCAGGCCGACGTGACCCTGTTGCCAGCTGCTGACCAAGGGGGGGTGGACTGGCTCAAGCCACCCGCGTGCGGTGGCTTGGCGACCAATCCCGCGGAGGGCTACGTTCCGTGCAGCTTCACTGGCGAGACGTTCGGTTCGCTCTACTCGACCAGCTTCCAGCTCGATCCGGTTTCGAGGGCCTTGGAGTTCCGGACGTCGTTTGTCGTGCCCCCGATCGGGGGCAACATGGCGGCCGGAGCCACCAACGCCTCGTCGATGCTGATTGCTGAGCGAATGGCAGGAGCGGCTGTCGCAGGGCAGGCCAATCCCAGCGCGGGTCTGTTCTTCAATGCGTTCGCCAACGTGCCGGCGGACGCCAACGCGCCGCACAGCCTGACCACGGGCGAGCCGGGCGTGGACTCCGGGCGCGTGGTGCTGGTGGTTAACAACGCGCCAAGCAATGACATCTACCTGAGGACGGACGGCACGAACCAGATGATGGCCGACCTCAACATGGGCGGCCAGTCGATCACGAACGCGGCCAACGGGCGATTCAGTGGCGACGTGCGCGCGGACGGGCAGATGCAGGTAACCGGCGGCCTGACCGTGACCGATGGCCCGGCCGACTTCCGCCAGGGCGTTGTGGCTGACGAGCTGTACCTCAGTTCGCTTGGGCGCTACGTCTCCCAAGCTCTCTACGATGCAGAGGTCTACACCGGCGCCTTGAGCTACACGATCCCGAAGCAGGATTGCTCCAAGAACGGAGGCAGTCCTGGTATCTATGCGGTACTCCAGTCTACAGGTGCTCCCACAGACACGGGTGCCAGTGGCGATGCCCTGTACTCCGCGCGCGTCGACGTCACGGACCTGGGCGCCAGCTGGCAGGTGACGCCGGTGCTGCAAACCATGGAACTCGGGATGTGGCGCGAGGGCACAGACATCGTGCTTGGTCGCACGGTAAAGAACGTAGCGGCCAGCGGCCAGCGAGTGCTGGTGATGCGACGCTGTCGCTAAACGGGCATTCAACCGCGTTGTTNTGGAGCGGGGTTGCGATGTGAAAGGGTGCCCGGAAGACAATAACCTTACGCANTAGCAGGCGCCCGCCGGCGCTCGGTTCTCGTAGGACGTGCACAATGACTCTGCGAAATGCCCTATCGGCCATCGCGACGCTGGCCTTGATTCTCGGTTTCGTTCGCCCNTTGTCGGCACAGGACCGGGGACTGATCGACGCACCGNCGCGTGACATGACCGCCGTCGGGGGCGCTCGGCCATNGTTGCAAGATTCCGTACTGAGTGGTGGGGGGGCAAGTCAAAGCCGCCAGACGCGTATAGCGATGCCAACCCAATGCGAGCTCGCGCCCAATAGTCCGGGGTGCCCGCAGTACTGCGACGCATCCGGAAACGGGCCTGGCTGCGCCGTCCCACCTCCGANAACACAGCTTCCCGCGCCTAGGCTGACTGCCTCCGGGCCGTGAGCTGCGCAGATGCCTTCAACGATGGTACTGCCTTCTACGAGGACGGCAGCCTCGTCAGCTTTGCAACGAAGCAGCACTGTACGACCTTCCTTGAACTAANCGGCTCGAGTGGCGTCACGGGCACAGTGAGCTGTAGGCAAGAGTCTGGAGGAGCGTGCTGGTTCGCCGTGGGCAGTAAGTACAAGGCCATGTTCGGCAAGACGNGCTTCTGTCCAACAACCAACACATGGCCGCTCTGGGACCCGTGACGGACATCTANTGACGAGANAGTGAAATGCAAATGCGTCAGACANTTCTTTTGGCGACAGCCCTGTTTGTTTGCGGCGTGGCCGCTTGTGTAGGCAGCGCAAGCGCCGCCGATGCGGTCGACGCCACCGTCGAGCAGCCACGTAGCGTTCCCAGCAAGGACGGGCGTACGATTCCGNCCGACGCCGTCCTCAGCGGGGGCACTGTGCCAGGGCAAGCGAGGTTGCGGATTACCGCGCCATCCGGTTGCGAGCTGAACTACACGGCTTACGGGTGCCCCGGGTACGTGCCGCCGTACACACCGCCGTCGACGACAAATCCCACGCCTAGCGTCCAGTGCCATTGCCACAATATGGTTTACACTGACAATGCCTACTGGCAGACCAGCGGTCGCTACTACAACCGCGCCGACTGCGATGCGGAGAAGGCCAGGCGAGGGACTAAGAACGGTCGATTCACGTGCGTTCCAGACCACGATCCGGTTCTGAAGAGAGGCACGGGGTGTTTTCATCTCATGCTCCTTGGCTGGATCGAGTTCGCGCAGCCCTACAGCCAATGCATAGAGGTGTGATTTGCAGGCGATGAGCTGCAACTGACTAGATTTTTGCTGAGGTTGCAGGTCGGTGTGGGGCCGGGACACGCCTACCCTGTAGGGGTGCCAGCCAGCCCCAGGCAACCATGTTCGATCTCCCTCCTGCCCAGCTGCCGCCGGAAGTGGCGACCTGTATCACCACTGCAGCAGCTCACTATCGGCTTGATCCCAATGCCGCCCTTCGACGGATTCTTGGCCGGCAGGGCAAGAGCGGCGAGGTGCGCATCGTAGATGGCAGGGTCGAGCTGGGCCTGTACGGGGTACAGGCGGACAAGCTAGCGTCCCTCGGATCCCACGTCACAGCGGACCAGGTGCGCTCCGACGACTGCCTCAACGTCTCCGTTGGGATCTACCTTGATTCGGGAGCCGCAGTGCCGGCCGCTTCCGCGCCTAAGGCTGAAGCCAACCCGCCACCGGTGGCTGCGCCAGGCTTCGCTGCCAACTCGCGCCTCCCGGCCCTGCCGAAGCTCGACCGGAAGGCAGAAAGCTGCGTGGCGCCGGCGGCCGCAGCCTACCGCCTACCCGAAGATGTGTTCCGCGCAGTGCTCCGCACTGAGGGCGGCTGGGCAGGCCTGAAGAAGCGCAACCCCAACGGCTCCTACGACCTGGGGCCAGGCCAGATCAACACGATCCACCTGGCGTCGCTGGCTAAGCACGGCATCACCGAGCAGATGCTCGTCAGCGACCCCTGCATCAACATCCACATCGCCGCATACCGGCTGCGGGTGGAGATCGAGCGTGCCAAGGATTTCTGGCGGGGCGTGGGCAACTACCACTCCCGTACACCGCACCTGCACCAGGCCTACCTGCAACGGGTCCGGGCCAACCTCTGAGGACCATATGCTTCCGAACATCGACAATCTCGCCCCGCTGCGGGCGGACGAGATCAACCGCGTCCGCGACATCTACATTCCCCTGTCGAGGGTGGACGGAAACCGTACCCTGGCGCTGAACCTTCAGTCGGCCGTGGCCTACCTGGGCGAGCCGCACGCGCGCAGGCTCCTGGACCCGGCCGACCCGGACGTCACCAGCCACGCCTTGGGCTTGGCTGACGGACTCGACCAGAAGCTCCAGTCCGGACGATCCCGTTGCCGCGTGACCGCTGGCGCCAAGACGTTCCGTGCTCAGATGGGGCAGCACGCCCATGGCGCCGACGTGCACCTGCGTGTGCTGCCCTCGGAAGTGCCCTTGCTATCCCAGCTGGACATGGATCCGCTGTGGCGGGACCTGATGCTCGCCGAAGGCCTATTTGCGGGCGGGCTGGTGCTCATTGCAGCTCCGCATGGGCAGGGCAAGACGACCTCCGCCTCGTCCCTGATAGCTACGCGCCTGCAGCGCTATGGCGGCCTGGCCAACACGTTTGAGGATCCGATCGAGCTGCCACTCCAGGGCGTATGGGGCGCTGGCGGCGTGTGCATTCAACGCGAGGTGAGCCTGGGTGATCCCTCCGGCTTCAGTGGCGCCATGGTGGACGCGCTCAGGCAGTACCCGGCGACCGGCGAGGCCACGATTCTGTTCATCGGCGAGATCATGGATGCAGCCACCGCACTGGAGGCCGTGAAGGCCGCGGCGAACGGCCACCTGGTGGTGGCCACGATGCACGGAAGGGGCATAGAGGCCGCGCTGCGGCGGCTCACGCTGCTCTGCTGTGCTGGTGCGGACAACGTCAGCGAGTCGTCGGTGCGGGCGATGATCGCCGAGGTACTGCGTGGCGTGTTCCACCAGCGCCTGGCGTGGACGCTGGATCGGACGGACTGGTCTGCCGCCCGCGTGGAGGGCGAAGTTGTCTGGTCGCCGGAGGCCACCAGCTCGCTGGCCGAGGCCATCCGAAGCCCCGATGGAACCAGGCTGCCCGCCGAGGTGGCACATCAGCAGAAGCTGCGGGAGCGGGATGCATCCCGCTACCTGAACATGATGAACGTGCGCAGCGGAGCGTGAGCCGTGTGGATCAAGACGCTGCAGGTGTTCGCTGTGACCGGCGCCGCACCGGACGGCTGGGCAGAGGCCTTCGCCTCCCACCCACTCCGTGAGCCGGGGAGGGAGCAGCGGCAGACCATGGGGTTCGTCAGGCCCCCATACTGCGAGAGCTGGGTCGACCAGGTCGATGACCGGTACGCCTTTGCCACCGGGGTCGCGTCACGGCACTTGCCGAAGGCGGCAATCGAGCGGGCAGTCAAGAAGCGCCTTGAGGAATGGCAGCGGCCGGAGCCCCCTACAAAGAAGGAACTGGACGACCTGTGGGTCGCAGTAGAAGCGGAGCTGCTGCCGCAGGCCCCGGTGGTGGAGGAGCACGCGCAGGCCGTGTATTGCCACCGTGATCGCCTGCTCTACGTATTCGCCAGCAACCAGAAGGGCGCCGAAGCCCTGCAGATGACGGTGCGCCATGCACTCGGCTCGTTCGTCATCGAGCCCATCCGTCCACGGGTGCAAGTCGGCGTGGAGATGACGCGCTGGGTCCGCGAGGGCGTTCCGCCAATCCTGGAGCTGGGCGAGTCGATGGTTCTGGACGTCACCGAGGGGGGCACGGCCACCTTCCGTAACCAAGACCTGCGCGCAGAGGCCGTGCTTGGCCATCTGGATGCCGGTGCGGTCGTACGTCGCCTCAGCCTCATGTGGAATAAGCAGCTGAGGTTCGAGATGACCGACCGCGGCGAGCTGGTCCGCATCGGCCCGCCCGGCTGCAAGCTCCAGCCGGCTGGCATCCTTGCCTTCTGGCCGGAGGTCATGGCCCAGCTGCCCAGCCTCGTAGCCGACATGGCCGCGCTGATGCAGGCCCGCCTCGAACCCGTGGGGAACCCGGCCGAATTTCAGGCCCAACCAGGGAGGTCTTCCCAGGGAACGACCCAGGGAAGCCCGAGCCCACGAGAAGTGGCGTCCGACCCGGACGCCACGGGAGAGCCAGAGTCCGAGGCAGACCCGATCGCGCGCATGGCGCTGGCGGATGCCCTGGGATCCCTGGGAAGCGACCAGGGCACGGACGACCCCACCACACGGGCGGGCTTTGTGCCCGTGGTGATGCCGGTGCACGATGCACCAGTGGCCAAGGTGCGCGAGCTTCTCGACCGTCTTCACGGGCGGGAGGCGCTCTCCGGCCTGGTGGTGATGCGCCGCCGGACCGATGCCTACCGCGCACTGTACGGGTGGGCCAATGAGCGTGGTCTACCGGTCACCCTCATGGACGAACCTGACGGGGAGTGCGCCATCCCGGCGGAGGCCACCGCCGCCGTCTGCGACCTGCGTGACCCGGTGGCCAGCAAGGTGGCCCAGGCCGCCAGCCAGGTTGGGCTCCGGGTTCTGCGACTGCAACCGCCACGATAAATGGGGCGGTTGCAGCTCCAACGTGGCGCCGGGCTGCGGAAAATGGACGACTCCTTTGCTTGGCCCTACGTGCTGATGATCTGCGTCCGACTCGTCCCGGTTCTGCTCGCCATAGCCTTCCTGCTGCCGTCCACCGCGGCGGCCGACCACCGCCCGAACGATGACCCCGCCACCGCTGCATGCATCCGGGAGGCAGCGCAGCGGTTCCAGGTTCCGGAGCTGGCGCTGTGGGTGCTTCTGGACGTAGAGGCGGGCAAGCTCGGGCAGGTATCGACCAACACCAACGGCACCTACGACATTGGCCCGCTGCAGGTGAACTCGTGGTGGCTGCCAAAGCTGGCCCAGTTCGGCATCACGGAGGACATGGTCACGAACAACTTGTGCATCAACATTGGTGTGGGAGCATGGATCCTCGCCAAGGAGCTTGACCGGCATAAGGACATCCCCCGCGCAATCGCGTACTACCACTCGCCGACGCCCCGGCACCAGCGCCGCTATCTGGGCCTGGTAGTGGGCGCAATCGATCGCCGCCTCGCGTCCCGAGCCAAGGAGCCGCTGGCGGGCAACCCATAGAGATGACCATGGCAATTTCCAACGTGGACACTAAGACACCGAAGGCACAAGACCTCGTCAACCGCATCGGCGAGGCCCTCGCCGGAACCGGCGTCATCAGCATCCGGACCGATTACAAGACCACCGCCGACGGTGCCAACCGGCGCTATCTGGTGCTCAACCTCGCCGAAGACCAGGAGCGCTACGCGCTTGTTTCCCCTTGGACAGGGCTCCGTGCGCAGGGCATCCGTCGCCTGGTGAAGTACACCGGGCTAGCGGAGGAGGCGGCCGACCAGGTTCTGGATATGGCCCATGCGCTGAGCGAGCTGAACGACATCGGCGCGTGGCGCATCGGCACCCGTGATGTCGTGCCGCCCGCTGTGGTGGTTGACGGGGAGCGGATGGGCCAGCAGTCCTACGGACTGCATCCGGGATTGGCTGCTTCGTTCGATCTACTTTCCAGCCTCCTTGAATACACGGTCGCCTACGTGGATATCGAAGTCCGCCGCGCCAAGCGCAGTGGAAGCGGAAAGCTGCTTTATCCCCGCCAATCGTGGCACACCTATTACGACCCTGATGGGGAGCAGATCGCCGCGCTATCCGGGCAACACGCCGGGCGCGAGGTGACGGAGTGGCTTAGCTCCTGCGATGAGAGCCGTCGAGATGCCGCCGGGCGCTACATCCGTGGCTGGGCCAAGCAGCTGAAGATCGAGACGAGCGCCATGGCCGCTGCCTTCCTGGAAGTGCTGAAGCTGGAGCAGTTCGTCGGCGTCACCCGGATCGATCTTCGACCGCCGAGATGAGGCGCACCCTGCGCACGTCGCCGCGGAGGCGACAACTTTCGCGACGGGCCGGGCCCTGTTGAATAGGCAGACCGGCCAGTTCCGCTAGCCCCCGATCCGATGTCCTTTGGAATGAAGCTCACCCCCACCGCAGAGCAGCGCGCAGCGCAGGAGGCATACCTGACGGGCGAAAGCCTGGCGGTTGAAGCCTTGGCCGGATCGGGCAAGACGACGCTGATGCGTATGCTCGTGGACCTCGGCTCACCGCGCGGCGGCGCCATCCTCTACACCAGCTTCGGACGCAAGTCGGTGCAGGACGCGAAGGCGAAGTTCCCGCGCAATTGNAAGGTGGCAACGAATCACAGCCTGGCATGGCGCGTCGGCCAGCGGTATCAGGCNGAGGGACGCCTGCAGGGCCGCATCAACGTTGCGGCGCTAATCAAACACATGGGGTGGACGGAGCAGCTGTTTGCGCCCACCGCGCGCCTGCACGCCGGGGCACACGCCGTGGTCGAGACCCTGAATACCTATTGCCAGAGTGCCGACCAGGAGCCCACGGCCGATCACGCGACGGGTCCTGCCCTGCGTCTGGCCAAGAACGACGCGGCGGTGGCCGCGGCGCTGATCCCGCTTCTGGTCGGCCTGGCACAACGCGTATGGGACGAGGCAATGCGCCCGGGCGCTGCTCTGCCGGTAACCCACGACATGTACCTGAAGCAGTGGGCGCTCGCGCGGCCGCGCCTTCCATACGGAACTGTCCTCTTGGACGAAGGACAGGATACGTCGGGAGTTATGGTGGGGGTGTTGCAGCAGCAGGAGCATGCGCAGCTGGTCGTAGTTGGTGACCGGCGCCAGCAGATCTACGGCTTCCGCGGCAGCGTCGATGCCATGGATGCGTTCAACACCGTGCACCGGACGGCCCTGACGCGCTCGTTCCGGTTCGGCCCGGAAATTGCGGAACTGGCCAACGCTATCCTGATCGACCAGTGCGATTCGGACATCCTGCTCAGCGGCGACCCGGCCCAGCCGGGAGTAGTTGGTCCGTGTAGGACGCCTGCGTGCGTGCTGGCGCGGACGAATGCAACGCTCATTGGCGAACTGTTCGACGAGATTGAGTCCCGGCCAGNCGCGCGGATGGCGGTGGTCGGAGGTGTCTCCGACCTCCTGGACCTGCTGGACGGCGCCCAGGCGCTGCAGCAGGGCCTGCCGACCGCCCACGTGGATCTGGCGGAGTTCGGTGACTGGGGCGAGGTGGTTGAGGCAACCGAGGAGGACGCCTACGCCCACCTGCGGAACCTGGTGAAGCTAGTCGCCGAGTACGGGGTGCCGTCACTACGCGGCCAGCTGATGGCCATTCGCGGAAACGAGGACGATCTGGACCGCTGCGACACCGCCTTCTCCACTGCTCACAAGGCAAAGGGCGCGGAGTTTGCGTCCGTCCGGCTTGCGGACGATTTCGTGGTCAAGGGACCCAAGGGTGCGGAAGAACAGCATGGCTGGAACCCGGAGGAGGGCAACTTGCTGTACGTGGCGTGCACTCGGGCCCGCAAGCACCTGGACGCACTTGGATGCGAGGCGGTGGTGCAGTCGGTGCGGGAAGTAGGCCGCTATTCCCAGGGTGCCCCTTCCATCACACCTGTCTCCGCCGCATGTGACGCTGCGGACGATCCGTTCGCGGTCCTTGACGATCCGGTGCCGGCCTTGCCGGTCGCTGTCTGCGTTCCGGTCATGCCTGCGTTTGCGCTGCGAGACGGGGACTGGCCTCATCCGCTGATCAGCGAGGGGGTCGTGACGGTCCGCAACGGGCCGGATGGCGTTGAAGTGATCGTGCGCGCGGCTGGCTACATTCTGTTCCAGGCGGAGGGCGACGTTGAGGAGCTGGGGGCTACTACAAAGCGCGTTACTGTCCGCGTAGGGTCCGCCTCCTTCGACGTGCCTCCTGAGGCGGTTGCGCGACGGTAGTGCGTGGATCGCCTCTCACCGAAGCGCGTAGATGATTCCTGTTGGGCGATGGTTCGCCTGTCGCGCCTGAGGAAGGGCGAGAACGCGTAACTGAGCAGAAAAAATGCGGGGGTGGCAGCGTCGCAACGGTTGAAACCGCTGCTAGGATGCGTCCACTGGCTCGTGACGACTCATCGCGTCCTTGCCCAGTGGACACAGCTTGCTGTGTGGGCCGCCGAAAGACCTCTGATACCCCGTGACGTGCCGGCT
>Ga0065721_10004633_pt1 | contig 47564 bp, 43 predicted proteins | sample Mesricmetagenome_FD_59108 | JGI IMG/M metagenome (GOLD analysis project Ga0065721, IMG submission 59108) | Mesophilic microbial community from rice straw/compost enrichment Sample: eDNA_1 v2 (version 2) | ecosystem: Engineered > Solid waste > Grass > Composting > Bioreactor | place: USA: Davis...
GATACGGGCGGCTCCATCCGCCAGCCGGCCGCCTTTACGGGCACGGTCGGCATCAAGCCGACCTATGGGCGCTGCTCCCGCTGGGGCACGGTGGCCTTCGCGTCCTCCCTGGACCAGGCCGGGCCGATCACCCGCACGGTGCGCGATGCCGCCATCATGCTGCGTTCCATGTCCGGAGCTGACCCAAAGGACACCACCTGTGCGGACCTGCCGGTGCCTGATTTCGAGGCCGCCGTGTCGCGGGGCGTAAAGGGCCTGAAGATCGGCATTCCGAGGGAATACCGGGTCGACGGCATGTCGCCCGAGATCGAGGCGCTCTGGCAGCAGGGCACGGAATGGCTGCGCGCGGCCGGCGCCGAGATCGTCGAGGTCTCGCTGCCGCACACGAAATACGCTCTGCCGGCCTATTACATCGTGGCTCCCGCCGAGGCCTCCTCGAACCTCGCCCGCTACGACGGCGTCCGCTACGGCATCCGCGAGAATGGCCGGGACATCGTCGACATGTACGAGAAGACCCGTGCTGCCGGCTTCGGCCGCGAGGTCAAGCGCCGGGTCATGATCGGCACCTACGTGCTCTCGGCGGGCTATTACGACGCCTATTACGTGCGCGCCCAGAAGATCCGCACCCTCATCAAGCGCGACTTCGAGGAGGTCTATGCGAAGGGCGTCCACGCCATCCTGACCCCGGCGACGCCGTCAGCGGCCTTCGGCATCGGCGAGAAGGGCTCGGGCGACCCGGTCGAGATGTATCTCAACGACATCTTCACCGTGACGGTGAACATGGCGGGCCTGCCCGGCATCGCGGTTCCGGCCGGCCTCGACCAGCAGGGCCTGCCGCTGGGCCTCCAGCTCATCGGCCGCGCCTTCGACGAGGAGACCCTCTTCGCGGCCGGTCAAATCATCGAGGATGCGGCCGGGCGCACGAAGCTGCCGGGCGCCTGGTGGACGCAGGCGTGACGCCTCCGTCCGTCCCCCTCGCGGTCTGGCTCTGGAGCGCCTTCGACCCGGTCCTCGTGATCGTGGCCGTGCTGCTCGGCTGGAAGGCCGACCAGGCCGGCAAGCTCATCATCGCGGCCATCGTGGCGCTCGTCGCCGCGGTGCTGTTCTCATGGCTGGTCACGGGGCTGAATATCCCCTGGATCGCTCCCGTGAGCCACGACAGCCCGACGCTCCTGCCCGTCCGGGTCATCGCGGCCCTGATCTGGGCCGCAGGCGCCTACGCGGTGCGGCGCGCCATGGGGCGCTAGGGTAGGGCATGAACCTACCACCGTCATTCCTGGGCTCCGCTCCGCGGCCCCGGAATGACGATGTGGCCTAAGTCTCGGCGATCCCGGCGGGTGTTCCGCCACGCGACAATGCCCCGTCGATCTCCGCGAGGGTCGCCTTCTCGGCGTCGCTGACCGCGACACCGCCGAAGCCCAGGAAGCCGCCCTCCCGGCCGGCTTCCGCCGCCTCCTGCGCCACGTGCTTCAGCCACGCTTTGAAGGCCGGTGCGTCTTCGGGCGCCTTCGTGTCGAGGATGCCGGCCACGGCCGTGAGCTCGTCAATCGCCTTCTGCTTCGCGGCCGAGAACTCGCTGCCCTTGAACCGCTCCTGGAAGGAGTGCCGCACCGCGTCCCGGGTCGCCGGATCCGCGATATCGTCCGCAACGGCCTTCACGAGCGGATTGGCGTTCGCGTCCTTCTTCGCCTCGAGAAGAGCCCAGCCGCTCGACATGGATTCCTTCAGCAGGCTCCACAGGCCGCTCGGCTCCGCGGCCGTGATGGCCATTCCGGCCACCATGGGGCTGGCGACGAGCCGGGCCCATTCGTCGGGTGTGAAACTGGATTTGGTGGCCATCTCTGCCTCCCTGCATAGAGTTGCGGGCGGAGGATTCCGCCCCGAAGCTCAATGACCGGAAGCTTGGCTCTGTTCCGTAATCCCGAAGGTGGCCGCGAGGCCATCACGTCCGGCCGGCGTGATGCTGAGCGCCCGGCTGTCTCTGATCCGGGTAATCCAGCCCAGCTCGAAAAGCCGGCTGCACAGGGCCGCGCCGAGCCGGCCGGCAAGGTGAGGGCGGCGCTCGCTCCAGTCGAGGCAGGTCCGGCAGAGGACGCGGCTGTGACCGCCCTGGTCCAGATCGATGCCGAAATCGCAGAAGAAGCGGCGTCCCTCGTCCGTGAGCGCGCCGGCGCTGTCGGAGAGCACCACATGGCGGCGCTCGGTCAGCGTGTCGGCGAGCGCAATGCCGAGCCGGCCGGCAAGGTGGTCGTAGCAGGTCCGGGCGCGGCGCAGGGCCTCGTCCTTCGGGCCGACCGGGCGGTGGCGTTTCGGCCCAACGGACGAGACCGCCATGAGCGCCTCGATGGCCTGAGCGACCTCGGGCGAGGCCAGCCGGTAATAGCGGTGGCGGCCCTGGCTTTCGACCGCCACGAGTCGGGCTTCGGTCAGCTTGGCGAGGTGCCCGCTCGCCGTCGGGGCTCCGACGCCGCCGTGCCAGGCGAGCTCGCCGGCCGTGAGCGCCCGGCCGTCCATGAGGGCCGAGAGCATGTTGGCGCGGGTGACATCGCCGATCAGGGCGGCGATTTCCGCAAGCGTGATGCCTGAGACCATGTTCATCATGGGAAGCATCCTAGCGCCCGAAGACCGGATGGTCATCGGGGAACGCTTCGGCCGCGACCGAAGCGTTCCGGCAGGACGGCGGGCCGGCCCCATGGCAGGGTCGCGCAGCTTCCGATCCCGCTCGAACCGAAAGACCTCAGCGATGAATCCCGCCAGATCCCCCAATTATGCGCTGGAACTATCCCTTCTCGCGGCGCTCGCAACCCTCTGGGGCGCCTCCTATACCTTCATCAAGCTCGGCATCGAGACCATTCCACCCGTGACGCTGATCGCCGCCCGGACCGTCATCGCCGGGGCGGTGCTGCTCGTGATCCTGCGCCTGCGCGGCATCGTGTTGCCGAAAGATGCCGCAACATGGCGGAAATTCGCCTTTCAGGCCTGCCTCAACAGCGTGGTTCCGTTCACGCTGATCGCCTGGGCCGAAAAGTCCGTGGATGCCGGGCTTGCGGTCATCCTGAACGCGATGACGCCGGTCTTCACCTTCCTGATCACGGCGCTCTGGACCCGGCACGAACCGACCACGTTCCGCAAGATGGCCGGCGTTGCCGTCGGCCTTGCCGGGACCTGCGTGATCGTCGGCACGCAGGCCTTCCAGCATGTGGGGCAGGAACTGCTGGGGCAGCTCGCCGTGGTTCTGGCGACCGTTTGCTATGCGGGGGCGGCGATCTTCGGGCGTAATTTCAAGGGTCTGGACCCGATGGCGCCGGCCGCCGGGTCGCTGGTCTGTGGGGCCGCCATCCTCATCCCGATCAGCCTGATCGTCGATCGGCCCTGGACCCTGTCCCCGTCCGGAGCATCCATCGGCGCCCTCGTGGGGCTGGCCGTCTTCTCCACGGCGCTGGCCTTCGTGCTGTATTTCCGGCTGCTCCACACCCTCGGCTCCGTGGGCGCGACCGCGCAGGGCTACCTGCGGGCGCCCATCGGCGTCGCCATCGGCGCCTATTTCCTCGGCGAAAGGCTCGATTCCTCCGCATGGATCGGGCTGGGCTGCATTCTCGCCGGGGTCGCGCTGATGACCTTGCCCCAGAGAAGTTCCCGGCCAGCCCTCGGGACGGCCTGAAGCCGGCATGAAAAATGGGCCTGACCGGTGGTCAGGCCCATGAACGCAAACTCGAAACGCAAACTCGGGATTGCGCCGTGGTTTACGGCTTCGGCGCAGGCGAACCCGTCGACGGAGCTGCCGGCGAAGCCGGGGCGGCCGGAGCGGTCGTGGAACCGCTGTTCGGCGAACTCGGCGCTGCAGGCTCGGTCTGGGTTTGCGGAGCGGTAGTGCTGCCGGTCGTGCTCACGTCCCGGTTGCCGCCGTCATAGAAGAGGAAGGCCAGCAAGCCGAGGGCGATCACGAGGCCGCCAATCAAGTATGCGAGAGTATTGGAACCACGAGCTTCGCGGTCATAGACCTCATTCTCCCGGTTGTACAGGTTTGGATCGCGATCCATCGGATCTACAGCCATCGTTGTCTCCTTGACCATTTACCAGCCGAACAACGCCCGATATCGGTCGTGGTTTCATGAAGGCTCCGCTTCATGGTTAAATATCTGTGCACAAATTATAAATGAACTTAACAATACTCCGTTTTAATCTGAACGGATGTTCAGATTCGAAAGGGGTTGACCGGACCGGCCCGAGGCTCTTACTCCGGTTCAAAATCACCGTATTCGGAAGGCGCGAGGCCGCATGAACGCTCCGGTCAATCCAAAGAAGCTCATCAAGGGTGCGACAGGCGATTGGGAAATCGTCATCGGCATGGAGATCCATGCCCAGGTGACGAGCCAGGCCAAGCTGTTCTCCGGGGCCTCGACGGCCTTCGGGGGCGATCCGAACAGCCACGTTTCGCTGGTCGACGCCGCCATGCCGGGCATGCTGCCCGTCATCAACGAGGAATGCGTGCGCCAGGCGATCCGCACCGGGCTCGGCCTGAAGGCGCAGATCAACCTGAGAAGCACCTTCGACCGGAAGAACTATTTCTATCCGGACCTGCCCCAGGGCTACCAGATCAGCCAGTACAAGAGCCCGATCGTGGGCGAGGGGACGGTGATCGTCGACGTGCCGGAGACCGGCGAGACGATCACGGTCGGCATCGAGCGCCTTCATCTGGAGCAGGACGCCGGCAAGTCGATCCACGACCTGCACCCGACCATGAGCTTCGTCGATCTCAACCGTTCGGGCGTCGCCCTCATGGAGATCGTCTCCAAGCCGGATCTGCGCTCCTCCGACGAGGCGCGGGCCTATGTGACCAAGCTGCGCACGATCCTGCGCTATCTCGGCACCTGCGACGGCGATATGGAGAAGGGCAACCTGCGGGCCGACGTGAACGTGTCCGTGCGCCGCCCCGGCGAGCCCTTCGGCACCCGCTGCGAGATCAAGAACGTCAACTCGATCCGCTTCATCGGCCAAGCCATCGAGGTCGAGGCCCGCCGTCAGATCGGCATCCTGGAGGACGGCGGCGTCATCGAGCAGGAGACTCGCCTGTTCGATCCGGGCCGGGGCGAGACCCGCTCCATGCGCTCCAAGGAAGAGGCGCACGATTACCGCTATTTCCCCGATCCGGACCTGCTGCCGCTCGAATTCGACCAAGCCTATGTGGAGGATCTCGCCCAGCACCTGCCGGAGCTGCCCGACGAGAAGAAGGCCCGCTTCATGGCCGATTACGGCCTGCCGGCCTACGATGCCAGCGTGCTGGTGGCCGAGCGCGCTTCCGCCGATTTCTACGAGGCCGTGGCCAAGGGCCGCGACGGCAAGGCGGCCGCGAACTGGGTCATCAACGAGCTTTTCGGCCGCCTCAACAAGGAGGGCAAGGACATCGCCTCTTCGCCCGTCTCGGCGGACCAGCTCGGCGGCGTCATCGACCTGATCGGCGAGGGCGTGATCTCGGGCAAGATCGCCAAGGACCTGTTCGAGATCGTCTTCACCGAGGGCGGCGACCCGCGCGCGATCGTTGAAGCCCGCGGCATGAAGCAGGTGACCGACACCGGCGCCATCGAGAAGGCCATCGACGCCGTGATCGCGGCCAATCCGGACAAGGTCGAGCAGACCAAGGCAAAGCCCACCCTGCTCGGCTGGTTTGTCGGCCAGGTCATGAAGCAGACCGGCGGCAAGGCCAACCCGCAGGCCGTGAACGAGCTGCTGAAGGCCAAGCTCGGCATCGAGTGACGGGGAGGAGCCCTGACCCGTTCGGCCTGATGACCGTATGTTGTGCGGCATTCAGCCGGAATTGATGGGTGGGCCCTGCTTCCCTCCCGGCAAGAGAGGAGGGGCTTCTGGCACTTCTCTCGCCATTCCGGATTGTCATCAAGCAAGTTCAACTTGACGGGGTGCGCGAAGCGGGAGGCACATGACCACCAGCGTCTCAGAATGAAGAGCTGCGATAGCCGCTGCGCTTTGTTCTGCACCGTTAGTGGTTATGGCTTTCCAGCTTCGCGGCCCTTCGGGTCGGGCCTAGTCCTGGGGACCATCCCGGAATGACGGTGGCAGCGCTGCCCTTCCATCTCTCCTGGAGGGAGAGGTCGAGCGAAGCGAGGGTGAGGGGTTATAGGTTTATCCGGATAACGCTCTCCCCCTCACCCCAACCCTCTCCCCCCTGGGAGAGGGAGAGGCGCAGCGGAGAGGGCGCGCACAATAGAGACAGCACCCCCACCTCCAGCTCCTCCCCACAAGGGGGAGGAGAGCAGGGCAGCGCTTCCCGTGATCCGGTGCGGAAGGCGTGCGGCCTAGAACGGGATGTCGTCGTCGAGATCGTTGAAGCGCGAGCCGCCGCCGCTGGGCGCGGCTGCCGGACGGCGCTCCATCGGCGAGGAGCGGCCGAACTCGCCGCCCCGGCTGACCTGGCCGGGCTCCTCCTCGCCATATTCCGACGATCCACCGCCGCCGCGGCTGTCCAGGATCGTCAGCTCGCCGCGGAAGCGCTGCAGCACCACCTCGGTGGTGTACTTCTCGGCCCCGCTCTGGTCCTGCCATTTGCGCGTCTGCAGCTGGCCCTCGATATAGACCTTCGAGCCCTTCTTCAGATACTGCTCGGCGACCCGGGCCAAGTTCTCGTTGAAGATCACCACCGAGTGCCACTCGGTCTTTTCCTTGCGCTCGCCCGAGGCCTTGTCCTTCCAGGTCTCGGAGGTGGCGATGCGCAGGTTCACCACCGGCTCGCCCGAGTTCAGCCGCCGCACCTCAGGGTCGCGCCCCAGGTTCCCGACCAAAATCACCTTGTTCACACTGCCCGCCATGAGGACGCCTCCTGTTCGCTTCCGGCTGTTCTGTCGCCCTGTGCCTGGCAGCACAAGGCGCCGCCAGGGTTCTGCACAGCTCTGTCCCCAATAATCGAATCTCTCGGATCGACGAGAGGCCCCTATGGCTTCAGGGCACGTTGCGCCTCTTCCAGGGACCGCTTGCAGGCATTCTCGTCTCCGGCCCCGTCAGCTTCCCTCGCGCGTCCGAGGGCCCCTAGGGCGACCTCCAGAGCCTTCCCCTCGCCGAGCTTTCCCTCGGCACTCGTGATCGAGTCGGGAGTTGGCTGGCGATGAAGAAGCGCTCCTGTGCTTTCGGGGGAGGCAGGGCCCGCCCCTGCGGTCGCGTCGATCCGCGCGTCCAGCTGGGCCTGCATTTGGTCGATGGCCGCCGTGCATGGCCCGGCCTGGCTTGGCAGGATCGAAAAAACGATAATCGTTGCGGAAAGGGCCGCTGTTCGAACGATGACCATGACGTGTCCTTCCATGCAGGGCATCCCGATCGCATCGAAGACATTCGGCATCATATCCGAAACGGCCGAAGCCCGCTGCTCTGCAATCTGGTGTAGAGTAGCGGGCGAACAGGACCAGCAGAAGCGCAGCCTTCGTCAGATGACCATGAAGTCGTGATAGGTCAGCTTGAGGCCCTTCTTGAGGATGGCGATCTCGACCGCCCTGTGGCTGCCGGACCCATCGGAGTCGTAGTACAGCACACCCTTCTTGTTATCGTAGACCAGGTAGTCGTTCTTGTCCTTGGCCTTGGCCCCGATGGTGAAAAAGCCCTTGTTGAGCTTGCCGGGCTTTGCCTCCGTGCCCTTGCCGAGCTTGGTAAAGTATCGGTTGTCGAGCCAGATCGTGTCGTCCTTGGCGGAAAAGTCCGTGATCTTGTCGAGGTTGGTCTTGCTGGGCTTGGTATTGAACACGAAGATGTCCTTGCCCGCCCTGCCGGTGAGCACGTCCTTGCCCAGGCCCCCATAGAGCTTATCGTTTCCACCCTGGCCGATCAGAAAGTCGTTCTTGGAATTTCCCTTAAGGATCCGATAGCCGTTGATGACCGGCTGATTTCCCGGATCAGGACTGCTGCCCGACCTCAAGACTCCGTTTACGTATATATTCTCGATGGCAGAGTTCGTGAAATCGAAGGTCGCGTAGACGGTGTCGATGCCGCCCGAGTCGATGACGATGTCGTTCGGTGAATCAATATAGTATGTATCATTGCCGGCCCCGCCGTCGAGCGTGTTGGCTGCACCATTCCCGATCAGTGTGTCGTCATGGGCACTGCCGACTGCGTTCTCGATGACAGCGCCGTGAGCGATGGTGAATCCGCCCGAGATCCCCTTTTGCGCCGAGATGTAGCCGCCTGCATTCGGGTCGCCCGGCTGCAGGGTGGCGGCCCGCAGGTCGATGGTCACGCCAGCCGTCGAGCCCGCCGCATTGATGGTGTCCGTGCCGCCCGCATCCCAAATCGCCGACCAGCCCGTGCCGCGAGCATTCGCGGTTGGCAGCGTGTAGACGTCGTCGCCCGTCGCCGTGCTCATGTTGGGGCCATAGAGGGCCTGCAACGCCGCGATATCGAAGGCGCCAAGGCCTCCCTGGTAACCATACATGCCGTCTTCTTGATCGGCCGGGGCCGTGTTGAGCCCCTCATTGTAGGACATCACCGTATAGACGGTCTGATTCAGTCCGAAATCGCCCAAATCACTCGCCTTGTTGACACCGGGAAACGACGTGGCATCGGCCCGAGCGCCGCCGCTATGAGGCTGAGCCAAGCCTAGACCGATTCCGAACTCGTGAATGATGTTGGAGCGGCCCCGGCCACCGAATTGGAATTCATCCTGCGAGAAGCTGTTGAAGATACCCCAACGCTGATCGTAGGCATCACTTTCGTCGGGCGATTCATGCCACCCGGCTACATTGCCCATCGATCCGTACCACCACCAGACGATATTGGCATCGCGGACGTCGTCAGGCATAGCAAACGGAATATTGGCCACGCTCGCAAAAACATCAGCGACTTCGGCAAAGGTATTTTTATAAGTATCGTACCAGCTGGTCCGAAATATTCCTGACGAATACCAATCATTCGGAAATGCAGGATGCACGGTTCTTGCGGCGTCGTAGTCTTCATCCTGCCCGAAATATACGAGGATCGGCTCCTGGGACACATCCCAGGCCTTTCCGCCCCAGACGAGCGAGTCGACATAAGGGTTTCCATAGCCGCTTCCGGCAACGTTCTTGAGGGTAGCCATCGTCTGCTCTTCCCAAATAGCGAGATGATTCTGATCTGTATTTGGTTATTCTATATCATTAAGTGCGGGCCCGCACACCTTCAAATGTTGCAGGGTCGCGCCGGAGGGCATGGGGAACTCATCATCCGCCCCATTGCGGGGCGTACCCTCTTTGTTCTAGGATTGCGGACCTGGAATCATCCGCCGCATTGCGCCGGCGGGTGGTACGACACATATCCGGGAACCGGCTCGGCAGGGCCGACACTCCCTATTCAAGGCTTTGCGGGCAATGGCTAAACTCGACGATCTGTTCAACCGCGCCAAGGCGGGAGACCCGGATGCACGCGTCATCTCCGTCCGGGGCGCGCGGGAGCACAACCTCAAGAACGTCGACCTCATGGTCCCGCGGGACAATTTCGTGGTCTTCACGGGACTGTCCGGCTCAGGAAAATCGTCCCTCGCGTTCGACACGATCTATGCGGAGGGCCAGCGGCGCTATGTGGAATCGCTCTCGGCCTATGCCCGCCAGTTCCTGGAGATGATGCAGAAGCCGGACGTGGACCAGATCGACGGCCTGTCGCCCGCCATCTCCATCGAGCAGAAGACCACCTCCAAGAACCCGCGTTCGACGGTCGGCACCGTCACGGAGATCTACGACTACATGCGCCTGCTCTGGGCGCGGGTCGGCATTCCCTACTCGCCCGCCACGGGCCTGCCCATCGAGAGCCAGACGGTCAGCCAGATGGTCGACCGCATCCTCGAACTGCCCGAAAAGACCCGGCTCTACCTCCTCGCTCCCGTGGTGCGCGGCCGCAAGGGCGAGTACCGCAAGGAGATCGCCGAATTCCAGAAGAAGGGTTTTCAGCGCCTGAAGATCGATGGCGAGTATTATGCCATCGACGAGGCTCCGGCCCTCGACAAGAAGTACAAGCACGACATCGACGTGGTGGTGGACCGCATCGTGGTGCGGGCCGATATCGCGGCCCGCCTCGCGGATTCGCTCGAGACCGCGCTCGACCTCGCGGACGGCATCGCGGTCGTCGAATATGCGGACGAGAAGGACGAGAAGGGGCAGCCGAAGCGCATCGTCTTCTCGTCCAAGTTCGCCTGCCCGGTCTCGGGCTTCACGATCCCGGAGATCGAGCCGCGCCTGTTCTCGTTCAACAACCCATTCGGCGCCTGCCCGACCTGCGGCGGCATCGGCCACGAGATGCGCATCGACCCGCTGCTGATCGTGCCGGACGAGAGCCTGTCGCTCAAGCGCGGCGCCGTCGCGCCCTGGGCGAAGTCCACCTCGCCCTATTACGGCCAGACCCTGGAGGCCATCACCCGGCACTACAAGGGCTCCATGACCAAGCCCTGGAGCGAATTGTCCGACAAGGTGCGCGACGTCATCCTCTACGGTTCGGGCGACGAGGCGATCCGCATGGCCTATGACGACGGCCTGCGCGCCTATGAGGTGAGGAAGCCCTTCGAGGGCGTGATCCCCAACCTGGAACGCCGCTACAAGGAAACCGAGAGCGACTGGGCGCGCGACGAGATCGGCCGCTTCATGAGCGAGACGCCCTGCGCTTCCTGCGGCGGCAAGCGCCTGAAGCCGGAAGCGCTCGCCGTGAAGATCGCGGGCTCCGATATCGGCGACGCCACCGCCCTCTCGGTGAAGGACGCCCATGCCTGGTTCGGCGCCCTGTCCAAGCAGCTCACCAAGAAGCAGAACGAGATCGCGGGCCGCATCCTCAAGGAAATCCGCGAGCGCCTCACCTTCCTGGTCGATGTGGGCCTGGAATACCTGACGCTTGCGCGCTCCTCCGGCACCCTATCGGGCGGCGAGAGCCAGCGCATCCGCCTCGCGAGCCAGATCGGCTCGGGCCTCACGGGCGTTCTGTATGTGCTGGACGAGCCCTCCATCGGCCTGCACCAGCGCGACAACGAGCGCCTGCTCATGACCCTCAAGCGCCTGCGCGATCTCGGCAACACGGTGATCGTCGTGGAGCACGACGAGGACGCGATCCTCCAGGCCGATTATGTGTTCGACATCGGCCCCGGCGCCGGCATCCACGGCGGCAAGGTGGTGGCCGAGGGCACGCCGCCGGAGATCATGGCGAACCCGAAATCGCTCACGGGCAAGTACCTGACGGGCGAACTCTCCGTGAAGGTGCCGGAAAAGCGCCGCAAGCCCAACAAGAGCCGCATGCTGAAGGTGGTCGGCGCGCGCGGCAACAACCTCAAGGACGTGACGGCCGAGATCCCGCTCGGCACCTTCACGTGCATCACGGGCGTCTCTGGCGGCGGCAAGTCGACCCTCGTCATCGATACGCTCTACAAGGCCGTGGCGCGCAAGCTCAACGGTGCCCTGGAGCATCCGGCGCCGCACGACCGCATCGAGGGTCTGGAGCATCTCGACAAGGTCATCGACATCGACCAGTCGCCCATCGGCCGCACGCCGCGCTCGAACCCGGCCACCTATGTGGGCGCCTTCACGCCGATCCGCGAATGGTTCGCCGGCCTCCCCGAGGCGAAGGCGCGCGGCTACCAGCCGGGGCGCTTCTCGTTCAACGTGAAGGGCGGCCGCTGCGAGGCCTGCCAGGGCGATGGCGTCATCAAGATCGAAATGCACTTCCTGCCCGACGTCTACGTCACCTGCGACGTGTGCAAAGGCAAGCGCTACGACCGCGAGACGCTGGAGGTGAAGTACCGTGAGAAATCCATCGCGGACGTGCTCGACATGACGGTCGAAGAGGCGCGCGAGCTGTTCAAGGCCGTGCCGACGATCCGTGAGAAGATGCAGACGCTCGCCCGCGTCGGGCTCGATTACGTGCATGTGGGCCAGCAGGCAACGACACTCTCGGGCGGCGAGGCGCAGCGCGTGAAGCTCTCCAAGGAGCTCTCCAAGCGCGCCACGGGCCGCACCCTCTACATCCTCGACGAGCCCACGACGGGCCTCCACTTCCACGACGTCGCGAAGCTCCTGGAGGTGCTGCACGAGCTCGTCGAGCAGGGCAACAGCGTCGTGGTGATCGAGCACAACCTCGAGGTCATCAAGACCGCCGACTGGATCATCGACATGGGCCCCGAAGGCGGCGACGGCGGCGGCCGCATCGTCGCCCAAGGCACGCCGGAGGACATCGCCCGGTCGAAGGAAAGCCATACCGGCCGCTTCCTGAAGGAAGTGCTGGAGCGGCGGCCGCTCAAGAAGGCGGCCGAGGCAGCGCCGAAGAAGGCCAAGAAGGTGTCGCGGCAAGCGGCGGAGTGAGGCTTCGGCGCCTCACCCCTCTCCCTATGCGCCCTTGCGGCCCCGCATCGCCGGCGCAAAGATCGTGCTTTCAGAATGGAGGTGGGCCATGAGCGCCTCCGACGTCACGTTTGCGGGCTCAATCCCGGCGATCTACGAGCAATATCTGGTGCCCCTCGTCTTCGCGCCCTATGCGCAGGACATGGCGGCGCGGGTGCGGGGCGATGCACCGCGGCGCATTCTCGAGACGGCAGCCGGAACCGGCGCCGTAACGAGGGCTCTCGCGGCGGCGCTGCCGGAAGCCGAGATCGTCGCGACCGATCTCAACCAGGCCATGCTCGACCGTGCGTCGACCACGATTCCGGCCGGGCGGGTAAGATGGCAGCAGGCCGACGCGCAGGCTCTCCCCTTCGAGGATGGAGCGTTCGACACCCTGGTGTGCCAGTTCGGCGCCATGTTCTTCCCCGACAAGGTCGCGGCCTACCGGGAGGCGCTGCGCGTTCTCCGATCCGGCGGCCGGTTCAGGTTCAGCGTGTGGGACACTCTCGCGGCCAATCCGGCGAGCAAGGTCGTGCACGATGCGGTGGGCGCCTTTTTCCCGGACGACCCGCCGCGATTCTTCGAGCGTGCGCCGTTCGGCTATTGCGACCACGATCGGATCCGCGACGATCTTCGGCAGGCGGGGTTCGAGGCGGTCGACATCGAGACGGTCGAGAAGGTGACTCAGGCCCCCTCGCCCCGTGAGATCGCCATCGGCCTCTGCCAGGGAACGCCCCTGCGCGGCGAGATCGAGACCCGCGCCGCTGACCGTCTCGCCGAGGTCACGGACCGGACCGCCGCAGCCCTTGCGGACCATTTCGGCCCCTCGGCCTTCGAGAACCGGATGAGTGCCCTGGTGGTGACGGCGCGGGCGTAAGAGGCTTGGCCCATCTCACCGCCCAGTTTTCCTCCGTTCCCGTCATGGCCGGAGAGGTCCCGGCTACCTTCATATTTCATCACAACAGTGCAAAATAGCGGTCTCCGGAACGGACCCGGGATGACGCGGAGTGTGAGGGAAGCACCCCCAGGATATAGAAAAGCGGTGCTCCGCGCCCCAGCTTCGCCCTCCTGGGATGCGTGGTCTTCGCGAGGGGCACGGCCGCTTTGCGCCGGGCCCGGGTGACAGGCTCGTCCTGGCGGGATAAGAACCGTGGCGCCTTGAGCCCCCTTTCACGAGCCTGGATCGAACCCCGCCATGACGTCTTCCTCCCTCGACACGCTCCTCTCATGGGTCCGCACGGAAAGCCCCACCCACGACACCGCTGGGGTGAACCGGATGATGGACCTGGTGGTCGCCCAGATGGCCGATGCGCCGGTGGCCGTGGAGCGGCTCCCTGGGGAGCAGGGGCTGGGCGATGCCCTCGTCCTGCGCGCCGGGCCGCAGCGCGACGAGCCGGCGATCCTCGTCATGTCCCACCTCGACACCGTGCATCCCGTGGGCACCCTCGAGCGGGACCTGCCGCTGCGGATCGAGGGCGACCGGCTCTACGGGCCGGGCGTCTACGACATGAAGGGCGGTGCTTACTTCGCCCTCGAGGCCTTCAAGGACGTGGCCCGGCGCTCCAGCGCGGCGCGGCCCATCGTGTTCATCGTCACGCCGGACGAGGAGATCGGCAGCCCCATGACGCGGCCCGTGATCGAGGCGATCGGTCGCCGCTCAGCCGTCGCGCTCGTGACGGAGCCGGCCCGCGACGGCGGCCGGATCGTGACCTCTCGCAAGGGCGTCGGCCGCTTCGACGTGCATGTGGAAGGCCGCCCCGCCCATGCGGGCTCCCGCCACAAGGACGGCCGTAACGCCATCTATGAGGCCGCCCGGCAGATCCTGGCCGTCGAGGCCCTGACGGACTATGCCCGCGGCATCACGACGACCGTCGGCATGGTGTCCGGCGGCACGGCCGTGAACACCATTCCGCAGCATTGCCGTTTCCCCGTGGACCTGCGGGTCGAGACGGTGGCGGACGGGGAAGAGATGACGCGGGCGCTCCTCGGCCTGAAGCCGGAGAACCCCGATTTCAAGGTGACCGTGACCGGCGGCATGAACCGGCCGCCCTATGAGCGCTCCGAGGGCACGGCGAAGCTCTTCGACCATGCCAGGGAACTGGCGGCCGAGATCGGCTTCGATCTGGTCTCGTCCGACAAGGTCGGCGGCGGCTCCGACGGTAATTTCACCGCCGCCATCGGCATTCCCACCCTGGACGGCCTCGGGATCGACGGCGACGGGGCCCATACCCTCAACGAGTACGGGCTGATCTCGTCCATTGCGCCGCGCCAGAAGCTCATGACCCGGCTCCTGGAGACCCTGCGCTGAGCGCCATCGTCGACCTCCGCGAGCGGCCCGATTTCGCCGAGACCGTCGCGGACCGCGTGTGGCGCGCCTTCTGGAAGGACGAGGGACATCCCTTGAGTCTCCTCACGGGCCTTGTCCGGGAAAGCCTCGGGCCGGGTCCCGTTCCAACCACCCTCGTGGCCCATGAGGGGGACGCGTTCCTGGGCACCGTCTCGCTCATCGCCTGCGACGAGGAGAGCCGCCCGCATTATACCCCTTGGGTTGCGGCGCTCTGGGTCGAGCCGGAGCACCGGAGACGCGGGATCGGCGAGGCCTTGGTCGAACGGGCTGCTGCGTTGGGTTTCTCGACGGGAGCCGGATCCCTGTATCTGCTGACCTCCCGTCGCCGCCGCGCCTATTACGAGCGCCTCGGATGGACGATCCGCGAGGAGAACGTGCCGCAGGACGGGATGGACATTCTCGGCAGGGCCGAGCCGGGCTAGAACATCGAACGCAAAAGTGGGAACCGGTTTTGCGTGGAAAGATGCTCAAGAAACAAAAACTGAAAGCCTCGGACGTGCATTCGATTTCACGTCCGAGGCTTTAAAGCGCCGGCGCCCCTCTGAACAGGGCCTCCACGCCGTTGATGATGAATTGTACGGCAAGGCCCGCCAGGATGACGCCGAGGAGGCGGCTCAGGACGATGTTTCCGGTGACGCCGAGTATGCGTGAGACTCGCTCGGCCGCCATGAAGACCGCAAAGCAGCTGAGGACGCCCAGCGCGATCAGGGCGATAAGGGACGAGAGATAGATCACGTCCCCGTTCGCGCGCCCGGCCAGGAGGATGACGGCCGTGATGGCGCCGGGGCCGGCCATGAGCGGGATGGCGAGCGGGAAGGCTGCCACGTTGCGGATATGGTCCTCCGTGATGGCGATGTCGGCCGTATGCTGCTTGCGCTCGTTGCGCCGCTCGAACACCATCTCGAAGGCGATCCAGAACAGGAGCAGGCCACCGGAGATGCGGAAGGCCGGGATGCCGACGCCCAGGAGCCGCAGCAGCACCTCGCCGCCCAGGCCGAAGAAGGCCAGGATGCAGAAGGCGATCAGGCTCGCCCGAATGGCGACCCGCCTGCGCTCCTCGGCGTTCATGCCCCGCGTCAGGGAGATGAACATGGGCGCGAGGGCCGGCGGATCGAGGGTCACGAGGAGCGTGACCAGGGCGGCGGAAACGAAGTCGAAGAGCATCGGCTGGACCTTATCGTGAGCTTTGCTTTATGGGGTCCTCCGAGGGTTTTGACGAGAGGGGTTGAAACGATGTTCACCGTTGTCGAGCGGATCAGCCGGCCAGGCTCTCCCGACAAGGCCAACGAGGATTCCTGCGGCGCCTCCGGCGATTGGGCCTGGGTGATCGACACCTCGATCTTTCCCGGCACGCCGCCGATCATGGACGGGAAGAGCGATGCCACGTGGCTCGCGCGCTTCGCGAACGAGCGGCTCTCGGATCTGGCGGCCCGCGCCTATGACGGGGACGGCGTCGCGCTGCTGCGCCACGTGATGGAGGAGGCACGAGAGATTTTTCTGGCCCGGGCTCCCGAGGAGCGCCGTGACCCCATCACCTGGCCGGTCGGGGCCATGACCCTCGTTCACCGCGCCGAGAACGAGCTGGACGTGTGGACCTTCGCGGACACCACCGCCTTCGTGCGTCAGCCGGATGGTTCGGTGCGCATCGTCGGGGAGGCGCCGGAGCTGCGCGTCCACGAATCGGCCAAGGCCGCGGAACTCCTGCGCGCCAGTGGCGCGACCCCCAGGACGATCTTCGAGACGCCCGCCTTCCAGAATTGGCTGACGGAACGGCGCCAGCGACAGAAGGAGGGCAGGGGGCTCGCCCTCCTCGGCCTCGACCCCGCAGCTGCGGACCGGCTGCGGCACGAGCGGGTGCCGTGCGAGGACGGCACCGTGATCCTTCTGACGAGCGACGGCTTTTCGGCCCTGGTGGATCTCTACAACGAGATGGACGCGAAAAGCCTCGTCGAGGCGGCGCTCAAAGACGGCCTCGCGCCGCTGGTGGACCGGGCGCGGGAGATCGAGACGACCGTGGACCCGTCCGGAACGCGCTTTCCCCGATTCAAGGAGAGCGATGACGCCACGGCCCTGCTGGTCCGCGCCTAGTCCCGCACGAAGCGCCAGGTCAGGCTGCCGTCAACGGACGCGACGGTGGAGACGGAATTGTGCGAAACGCTTCCCAGCTTGGCGAGGCGCTCGCTCCCCGATCCTTCCTTTGCGCCCGAATCGAGCGGCTGGTCCAGAAGCTCGATCGGGCGGCCGCCTTCGAGGAAGGGCGTTGACTTTTCCCTCGTGAAGGCCTGGCCCGACAATTGAACAGGCGTCGGGAAGTCGAAGCCGCCCAGCCGCAGGCTGAGGAGGTTCTTCTGCCTGTCGATGGTCAGGGTCGCGCTGCAGATCTTCTCCACGACGGCCGCAGCTTCGACCGGTAGCGCCAGCCGGCCGGTCCGCTTGAACCGATAGGGGGCGGCGGGTGAGGGTGGCGCGATGTTGACGCCGTCCCCCTCGTCGTCGACGACAACCGTGCCTTTCGCGCAGGCTCCGCGCCGGTCGGCGATCCAGTTTTCGTACCGTGTCGTATCCAGCTTCGTGGACGCGAGGGCCTTCGGATTGGCCATCATCTGCATGCCGAAGGCCGCCGCAGCCCGCTTCTCGCAGGCCTCGTCGCCTTCGCAGTCCTTCATCGCCTTCGCCATGGCCCCGAAGACGGGCGGCAGGCTGGCACCGCTCTCGTCGCTGCCGCCCACCGGAAGCGCCGGCGAGAGGGTGGGCCCTGGCATGACCAGAGCAAGCTCCAGCTCGAGCTTGCGCGACGTCGTCAGGCGGGACCATTCGACCTTGTTGGGGAGATCCCGGCGGCCCGAGCCCTTGAGCTCCAGGGTGACGTAAAGGCGGCCCGTCGGCGCGCCGGCGAAAGGATCCTGGGGCGCCTGGGCAGACGCAGACCCTGCCGGGAGGCTGCTGAGGGCCGCCAGGGTTGCGGCTGCCGAAATGCGCCGGATCCGCTCTGGCCGGAAGACATCGCGATTGAACCGGTGCATGGGCTTTCTCCTGTAACGTCAGGCAGGGGGCGGTTCGGGGAGCGCGGTGGATGGGGGCAGCTCGGTCCGGAGCTCTTCGTGGCCGCCCGCATAGCGCACCAGCGCCGCAATCCGATCCTCGATCGACGGATGGGTAGCGAAGAGATCCGCGAAGCCTGAGCGCGGATTGTCGAGGCACAGCTCCATCACGGCCGACGGTACGCCTTCGAGCTCGCCCTTGCGATCGATCTTGCGCAGGGCCGAGATCATGGCGTCCGGGTTCTTCGTCAGCTCGACCGATCCCGCATCGGCCAGGTACTCGCGGCGGCGAGAGAGCGAGAATCGGATCACCATCGAGAGGCCCCAGGCCACCATGATGAAGATCACCGCGACCAGGACGGCCAGGAGCTTCCCGCCGCCGGATTTCTTCGAATCGGAGGAATCGGTCAGGAGTTCCGGGCTCTCCCGCAGGCCGCGATAGACCATCTCGCCAATGAACGACATGATGCCGACCACCAGCACAGCGACCATCATGGTCCGCACGTCGCCGTTGCGGATATGGGTGAGCTCGTGGGCGAGAACCGCCTCTAGCTCCCGCTCGTCCAGGAGATCGAGCAGGCCGCGCGTGACCGTGATCGTGTATTGCTCCGGCCGGGTGCCGGTCGCAAAGGCGTTCGGCGCCTTCACGTTCAGAATGCGCAGCTTGGGCATCGTCATGCCCCGCGAGATGCAGAGGTTCTGGAGAAGGGCGTAGAGGCGAGGGTTGCTCTTCCGGCTCAGGGAGCGCGAGCCGGTGGTCAGCTCCAGCATGAAGCCGTTGAACCGGAAGCCGCACCAGACCCACAGGGCCACCAGGGCCGTGACGAGGGGCGAGACCCACAGGCAGTCCCAAACAGCCATCTGAATGAGGGTTTCGAATTCCGCAGAGCCGTCGTCCATCAAGGCTCGCGCGAGGAGCGTCAGCCCGAAGGCCATCAGGTAGAACAGCAGGAAGAGCCCGGCGATCAGCAGGGTCGAACGCCGCTGGTTGGCCTGGATATGGGTGTGGAGGCCGAAGGCCGGCAGCACGGGGAGGCCTGCCTAGAACGCGACCTTCGGAGGGGCCTCGAGGGCCTCGCGCTCCGTCTCGCCCACATCGAAGAAGGCCTGCGGCCGGAAGCCCAGGAGCCCGGCGAAGAGAACCGCCGGAAAGTGCTGGATGGCCGCGTTGTACTCGGCGACGCCGTTGTTGAAGAAGCGCCGGGCGGCCGCGAGCTTGTCCTCGATATCGGCAAGATCTGTCTGGAGCTGCTGGAAATTGGCGCTGGCCTTGAGGTCCGGATAGGCCTCTCCGAGGGCCACGAGCCGCCCGAGGGCTCCGGACAGGGCGTTCTCGGCGGCCGCCTGGTCGGCGGGTCCCTGGGCCTTCAGGGCGGCGTTGCGGGTCTCCACCACGGCCTGGAGCGTGTCCCGCTCGTGGGCGACATAGCCCTTCACGGTCTCGATGAGGTTAGGGATGAGGTCGTGGCGCTGCTTGAGCTGCACGTCGATATCCGCGAAGGCCTGGTTCACCCGCGCCCGGAGCGTCACAAGGCTGTTGTAGACCGCGACCCCGAAGAGCACCACGAGGACGATGCCCATCCACACGACCCAATTCATGGCTTTCGCCCCCCTGATTATCCTTGCGTCACCCATGCCACGGCTGTGCCGGAACGGCAAGTTATGACATTTCAGAAAAGGTGATTTCCGGAGCCGGAGGGGAGGATTCCGCCTCGGGGTCCAGCCATGCGGCAGTTTGTGCCTCCGAAAGGCGGCTCTCGCCTTTGGAAAACGCCCGAAATGCCTTGAAAAATGGCTCCCGATCGACCATCTAAGAACTTGATTTTCTTTGGATTCGCAAGGGTCGCCCAGGCCTGAACGATGCGGCCAAAAAACCGCCACGGGTCTTCAGGGCAGACTGATTTGAGAAAGACCGACTTTGACCGATCCGAACGATAAGAGCACCGGCGGCCCCGGGGGCGATCAGCCGGCCAGCGACGTCAAGCTGATCTCCATCGTCGACGAGATGAAGCGCTCCTACCTCGATTACGCCATGAGCGTGATCGTGAGCCGCGCTCTTCCGGACGCCCGCGACGGCCTCAAGCCCGTGCATCGGCGCATCCTCTACTCGATGCACGAGAACGGCTACACGCCCGACAAGAAATACGTGAAATCCGCCCGCATCGTCGGCGACGTAATGGGCCAGTATCACCCGCACGGCGACCAGTCGATCTACGACGCTCTCGTGCGCATGGCCCAGGACTTCGCCATGCGCGTCATGCTCGTGGACGGGCAGGGCAACTTCGGCTCCGTCGACGGCGATCCGCCGGCGGCCATGCGCTACACGGAGTCCCGCCTGGCGCGGGCGGCCATGCCGCTCCTCGACGACATCGACAAAGACACGGTCGATTTCACGCCCAACTACGACGAGTCCAAGCATGAGCCGTCGGTCCTGCCGGCGCGCTATCCGAACCTGCTCGTCAACGGCGCCGGCGGCATTGCGGTCGGCATGGCCACCAACATGCCTCCCCACAACCTGGGCGAGGTCATCGACGGCTGCATCGCCTATATCGACGATCCCGGCATCTCGGCCGAGCGACTCATCGAGATCATTCCGGGGCCCGACTTCCCGACCGGTGGCCTCATCCTCGGCCGCGCGGGCGTCCGTTCAGCCTACACCACCGGCCGTGGCTCCATCGTGATGCGCGCCAAGTCGGAGGTGGAGGAGGTCCGCAAGGAGCGCGAGGCCATCGTGTTCACCGAGATCCCGTATCAGGTGAACAAGGCCTCCCTGATTGAGAAGATCGCGGAGCTCGTCCGCGAGAAGAAGATCGAGGGCGTCTCGGACCTGCGCGACGAATCCGACCGCGACGGTATGCGCATCGTCGTTGAGATCAAGCGCGACGCCATGGCGGACGTGGTCCTGAACCAGCTCTACCGCTACACGCCGCTCCAGACGAGCTTCGGCGCCAACATGGTAGCGCTGAACGGCGGCCGCCCCGAGCTGATGACCCTCCGGGATCTGATCAGCGCCTTCGTGGACTTCCGCGAGGAGGTGGTGTCCCGCCGGACCAAGTACCTGCTCAACAAGGCCCGCGAGCGCGCCCACGTCCTGTGCGGCCTCGCCATCGCGGTGGCCAATATTGACGAGGTGATCCGCCTCATCCGCACGGCGCCCGATCCGAACTCCGCCCGCGAATCCCTCATGGGTCGCGACTGGCCGGCCCAGGACATCGCGCCACTCATCGCGCTCGTGGACGATCCGCGCCACAAGATCAACGAGGACGGCACCTACCGCCTCTCGGAGACACAGGCCCGCGCGATCCTCGACCTGCGCCTGCAGCGCCTCACGGCCCTCGGCCGGGACGAGATCGGCGACGAGCTGTCGAAGCTCGCGGCCGAGATCTCGGATTATCTCGACATCCTGCGCTCGCGCGAGCGCATCATGGGCATCATCAAGGGCGAGCTGACCGAGATCCGCGACGCCTATGCAACCCCGCGCAAGACCCAGATCGTCGATTGGGATTCCGACGTCGACGACGAGGATCTGATCGCCCGCGAGGACATGGTCGTCACCGTGTCGCATGCGGGCTACATCAAGCGCGTCCCGCTCTCCACCTACCGGGCGCAGCGCCGGGGCGGCAAGGGCCGGTCCGGCATGTCGACCCGCGACGAGGATTTCGTCACCCGCCTGTTCGTGGTCAATACGCATACGCCGGTGGTCTTCTTCTCGTCCAAGGGCAAGGCCTACAAGGAGAAGGTGTGGCGCCTGCCGCTCGCGGCGCCGAACGCCCGTGGCAAGGCCCTGGTGAACATGCTGCCCCTGGAGCAGGACGAGCGCATTACCACCATCATGCCGCTGCCCGAGGACGAGGCGTCCTGGGATACGCTGGACGTGATGTTCGCGACGTCCCGAGGCACGGTCCGCCGCAACAAGCTGTCGGATTTCGTCCAGGTGAACCGGGGCGGCAAGATCGCCATGAAGCTGGACGAGGGCGAGGCCATCGTGGACGTGCAGATCTGCACGGAGAACGACGACGTCCTCCTCACGACCGCGAAGGGCCAGTGCATCCGCTTTGCGGTGCCCGAGGTTCGCGTGTTCAAGGGGCGCGATTCCATGGGCGTGCGCGGCATCAACCTCGCCGAAGGCGACCGCATCATCTCCATGGCGATCCTGCGCCACGTGGAGGCGACGAGCGAGGAGCGGGCCGGCTATCTCAAGATGCGCAGGGCCGTCACGGGCGAGCAGATGAACGGCGAAGCCGAGGCTCATGAGGCGGGCGACGAAGAGAGCGTCTCGGCCGATGCGCTCTCCATGGAGCGCTACACGGAGATGAGCGCCCTCGAGCAGTTCATCCTGACCATCTCGGAGAAGGGCTACGGCAAGCGGACCTCGTCCTACGAGTACCGCATCACGGGCCGCGGCGGCAAAGGCATCACGGCCATGGCTGTGAATGGCCGCAACGGCCAGCTCGTGGCGTCGTTCCCAGTGGAGAACTCCGACCAGATCATGCTCGTCACCGATGGTGGCCAGCTGATCCGCGTGCCCGTCGACGGCATCCGTACGGTCGGCCGCAACTCGCAGGGCGTCACGGTCTTCTCGACGAAGGGCAAGGAGCGCGTCGTCTCGGTGGAGCACATCGAGGGCGAGGATGCCGAAGAGGACGGTGACGATTCCGAGGCCGGCGACGAGAGCGCCGACAACGGCGAGGAATAAGGAAAGGGCGCCTCGGGCGCCCTTTTTCTTGCCGGAGCCGATCTTCCGCCGGCTGGCCAGCCTGGCTATATCCTCGGCATGACGGCTGCCTCGCCCCCTTTCCTGACCCGCGCCTCCCTGCGCGCGGACCTCCGACGCCTCGGCATCGCGGCCGGCGATATGGTGATGGTGCATGCCGCCATGAGCAGGGTCGGGCGCCTGCTCAACGGCCCCGACGCACTCATCGGCGCGCTTCTCGATGCGGTCGGTCCCGGCGGCACGATCCTGGCCTATACGGATTGGGACGCGGCCTATGACGCATTGCTGGACGAGGATGGCCGCGTGCCGCCGGAGTGGCGGGATCATATCCCGCCCTTCGATCCCGCAAGATCCCGCGCCATCCGCGACAACGGCGTGCTGGCCGAGTTCATCCGCACGACCCCGGGGGCAAGGCGCAGCCGCAATCCCGGCGCCTCGGTGGCGGCCATCGGCGCCAGGGCCGATTGGCTCACGGCCGACCACCCGCTGGATTACGGATACGGGGAGGGCTCTCCCCTCGCCAGACTGGTTGAGGCCGGTGGCAAGGTGCTGATGGTGGGCGCGCCGCTCGATACCATGACGCTTCTCCACCACGCTGAACACCTGGCGCGGCTGCCCGGCAAGCGGGTCCGGCGGGTCGAGGTGCCCTTCGCGACGCCGGAGGGCGTGCACTGGCGCATGATCGAGGAGTTCGAGACAGGCGAGCCGGTCGTGCCCGGCCTTCCCGACGATTATTTTGCGACCGTCGTCCAAGCATTCCTCGCGGCCGGCTCAGGGGCACAGGGGCTCATCGGCGAGGCTCCCTCGGTTCTGGTTCCGGCAGATCGCATTTGCCGCTTCGCCGTGGAATGGCTGGAGCGGAATGCGGGCCGAACGGGTTCGCCATAGCCTTTGGAGAAATGCCTCGATCGCCGCGAAGGCCCCTCAGATGTAGCGGGGATCGCGCTTCGGCCGGAGCACCGGCTTGGTGGCGCGGATCAGGTCGAACGTCGCCTTCCGGAAGGCTTCCGCCTGCTTCCGGCCCATCCGGAGGTCCCGGGTGGAGAAGCGGATCTTGACGAACTTGCCGTGCGCGATGGTCAGGAACGCGAAGGAGAGGATCTGCGTCCTGTCGGAGGCGATCCGCAGGCGAGCCGACGCCGTGGTCCCGTCCAGCGTGGCGGCCTCGACCTTCGTGTCGTTCCGGACGCCGCGCACGTCCGCGGCTATCAGGATCTCGCGCAGCACGGCGGACATCTCGATCTTGAGAGCATCCTTCGACGGGGCGGAAAGATCGAGTTCCTTGTCGTAAAGATAGACATCCGCCCAGCTCTGCCGCCCGCCCGTATAGCGCACGCTGAAGCCGTAGCCCGGCTGCCGGTAGGTGGTCGTCGGCCCACGGACGAGGCCCGCGACCGCCTCGGGGAAAGGATATCCCTCGATGATGGCGGAGCCCTTCTGCTCCTGCGCATGGGCCGTCGACGGCAGGGTGGCTCCCAGGGCCAGGAACAGGAGCGTCATGAGGGGCCAGAGGCGGAACCGGAAGGGCATGGGCGGCACCGATGATCGAAACATAGTTTCATTCTATCGAACCGCTTCGGCATGGCAAGGGCTTGGCAGCGGCAGGGCGCTTTTCGCCATTCTTCCTCCCTCGTCATCCCCGGCCTTGAGCCGGGGATCCACGTCTTTTGAGCGCTGCGATTCCCCAGGTGTGGATGGCCGGATCAAATCCGGCCATGACGAAGGGGCGGGGACGCGCGGGCAGCGCCACCTCTCCCACACGGGAGAGGTCGGTGCGCAGCACCGGGTGAGGGTTGCGCCTTCTCCGGAGAGGGCACGCCCCTCACCTCAACCCTCTCCCCCTGGGAGAGGGAGAAGAGTGGTGGAGAGGTCGCGCGACTGTACCGCGGCACGCCGTGTTTCCCTCCCCCTTGTGGGGAGGGTTAGGGTGGGGGTGTGAGCGCCAACCTGGATTCAGTTCAGCGCCGACACCCCCACCTCCAGCTCCTCCCCACCGCAAGTCGGGTGTTCCCGACTTGCGTCTTGTGGGAGCGGATCTCGGGAACACCCGAGATCCGCGGGGAGGAGAGCAGGTCGGCGCCCCCACCGTCATTCCGGATTGCCGTCAGGCAAGTCCGACCCGAAGGGCCCGCGAAGCGGGAAACCCATAACCGCTGACGGTGCAGGAGAGAGCGCAGCGTTTGCCGTTGCCCTTTGTTCTGAACCGTTGGTGCTTATGGGTTCCGGGCCTGGTCCTCCGGACCATCCCGGAATGACAAGGGGCCGCTCCACATCAAGGCGGCCGGGAGCAGTTACGTCAGGCTGACGAGGGCGGCGGGGCTCAGGACCGCGATGGCGGTGGCGGCGACGATCAGGAGACGAACGATCATGCGACTCTCCTTTGCGAGGTCGTCCGGTTGTCGCATGAAGCGGTCAAGCCGGACGTGTGCCGTCGCACGGCTTGGCTCACCCCTTGCCCCACCGCTTGCTCCTGGGCCGTTCTCAAGCTACGCCTTAGGGCGATGACCCGCACCGCGCTCTATACCGGCAGCTTCGACCCCGTCACGAACGGCCATCTGGACGTGGTGCGCCAAGCCTGCAGCCTGGCCGACCGGCTGGTGATCGCCATCGGCGTCCATTCGTCCAAGACGCCCCTGCTCGCGACCGAGGAGCGGGCCGACCTGCTCCGGGCGGTCTGCGGCCCTGTGGCGGCCGCGGCCGGGACGGAGCTGGAGGTGACGACCTTCGGCGATCTCGCCGTGGAGGCTGCCCGGCGCCACGGGGCGAGCCTCATCGTCCGAGGGCTGCGGGACGGGACCGACTTCAATTACGAGATCCAGATGGCCTCCATGAACGCCGCCATGGCGCCGGAGGTCCAGACGGTTTTTCTGCCGGCCTCGCCCCCGGTTCGCCCCATCACGGCCACGCTCGTGCGCCAGATCGCCGGAATGGGCGGCGACGTCTCGGCCTTCGTGCCGGACCTTGTCGTCCAGCGGTTGAAGGCCAAATTCAAGCGGCAATGATGCCGCCCATCCTCGAAGGAGTGTACTTCATGAAGCGTTTGCTCGCCGCCGGAGCGCTCGTGCTCGCCGGACTCGTTCCCGCCGCAGCCCAGCAGCCGGCCGCCGACCCGCATAACACGGTCTATCTCGACACGAAGGACGGCCGCATCACCATCCGGCTCCGCCCGGACCTGGCGCCCAAGCACGTGGAGCAGATCAAGGCGCTGACCAAGCAGGGCTTCTACAACGGCGTCCCGTTCCACCGGGTGATCGAGGGCTTCATGGCCCAGACCGGCGACCCCACCGGGACCGGTACGGGCAAGTCCGACCTGCCCAACATCCCGGCCGAGTTCACCAAGACGCCCTACAAGAAGGGTTCGGTCGGCATGGCCCGCTCGCAGGATCCGAACTCGGCCAACAGCCAGTTCTTCATCTGCTACGAGGGCTGTGGCCCGCTCACCGGCCAGTACACGCTCTTTGGCGAGGTCGTGTCCGGCATGGACGTGGCCGAGAAGATCAAGAAGGGCAATCCGGCCGCCAACGGCATGGTGTCCAGCCCCGACAAGATCGTGAAGATGCAGCTCGCGACGGACGCTAAGTAAGGCGCCCGCCGGGTGGTCCACAGGAGCGAGGAGCGGATGCGAGCAACGACGATTCGCGAAACCGTATGGGCGCGACGGATCCTCGCGGCGTTCCTCCTCGCGGCCTGTCTCGGCCCCGCAGCGGCGCAGGACCTGTCGCCGCTCGATGACGATCGGGACAGGCTCCGTGAGCTCGACCCCGGGCCAAGCCTGCCCGAGGGCGTCACCGGCATCATCCGCCCGGGCGAGGGCGAGCGGGCTCCTCGGATCGATACGCTCACGGGCATCTTCCACGCGCTCCAGGCCTGCTGGAAGCCGCCCGCAGGCAGCGGCCTCTCGGGCCAGGAGATCACGCTACGCATCGCCTTCAAGCGCAACGGGGAGGTGCTGGGCCAGCCGCGCATCACCTATTACCGGGCCGGCAATCAGCCGGACCAGCGCGAGCCCTTTACCCGCTCCGTGCGCGAGGCCTTCGCGCGCTGCACGCCGCTGCCGTTCTCCGACAAGCTCGGGGCGGCCGTGGCCGGACGTATTTTCACCTTCCGTTTCTCCGACACGCGGCCTATGTGATCGGGCAGGAACGCTTTTTCTTCCAAGATTTTTCTTCAAGACATGCCAGAGCAGGAGAAACCGATGGCAGATCCCGAGAACACCCTCATCATGGAGACCACCAAGGGGCGGGTCGTCATCGAGTTGCGCCCCGACCTCGCGCCCAAGCACGTGGAGCGCATCAAGACCCTGGCACGCCAGGGCTTCTATGACGGCATCGCGTTCCATCGCGTCATCGATGGCTTCATGGCCCAGACCGGCTGCCCGCAGGGCACCGGCACCGGCGGCTCCGACCTGCCGGACCTCCAGGCCGAGTTCAATGCCGAGCCGCATGTGCGCGGCGTCTGCTCCATGGCGCGGACGAACTATCCGCATTCCGCCAATTCGCAGTTCTTCATCTGCTTCGACGACGCCCGCTTCCTCGACAAGCAATACACGGTCTGGGGCAAGGTGACGGAGGGCATGGAGAACGTGGACAAGATCAAGCGCGGCGAGCCCGTGCGCGATCCCGACCGCATCGTCTCCATGAAGGTTGCGGCGGACGCGGCGTAAGCCGATCGCACCGTCACCCCGGGGCCGCGCCAGCGGCACCCGGGATCGCCGGCGGAATAGGGCGCTATTCCGGTCATGCGATTCCGGATTGCCTGAGGCATCCGGAATGACAGTCGAGAACCTCCATGCGCGTCGACCTTTTCGATTTCGATCTGCCCGAGGACCGCATCGCGCTTCGCCCCGCGGAGCCGCGGGATGCGGCGCGCATGCTCGTGGTCAGGCCCGGCGGCACGCCTTTCGAGGATCGCGTGGTCCGCAACCTGCCGGATCTGCTCCGGCCGGGCGACGTGCTGGTGTTGAACGACACGAAGGTCATCCCGTCCCGGCTCTACGGCTTGCGCGTGCGCGAGGACACGGCCGCGCGGGTCGAGATCATGCTGCACAAGCGGGAAGGCAGCGACCGCTGGCGTGCCTTCGCGCGGCCTGCGAAAAAGCTGAACGTGGGCGACCGGATCCGCTTCGGCGAGGCGTCCGAGAGCACGGCCTGTGAACTGGTGCGCCTCGACGCCGAGGTTGAGGCGAAAGGCGAGGGCGGCGACGTGACCCTGCGCTTCTCGTTTGCCGGGCCGTTCCTCGACGAGGCCATTGCGCGGCTCGGCGAATTACCCCTGCCGCCCTACATCGCCGGCAAGCGCCCCACAGACGAGAAGGACTTGGCCGATTACCAGACCGTCTATGCGCGGGACGAGGGTGCCGTCGCGGCGCCGACTGCGGGCCTCCACTTCACGCAGGACCTGTTCCGCCGCCTCGATGAGCGCGGCATCGCCCGCCATTTCGTGACCCTGCATGTGGGTGCCGGCACCTTCCTGCCCGTGAAGGCCGAGGATACGGCAGAGCACCGGATGCATGCGGAATGGGGCACGGTCTCGGCCGCGACTGCGCAGGCCCTCAACGAGGCGCGGGCGCGGGGAGGGCGCATCGTTGCGGTCGGCACCACGTCGCTGCGCCTCCTCGAGAGCGCGGCCCGCGAAGACGGCACGTTGGAGCCGTTCTCAGGCGATACCGATATCTTCATCACGCCGGGCTACCGGTTCAGGGCCGTGGATGTCCTGATGACGAATTTCCACCTGCCGCGCTCGACCCTGTTCATGCTCGTCTCGGCCTTCGCGGGCCTCGACACCATGCGCGCTGCCTATACGCATGCAGTCGAGACCGGCTACCGGTTCTACTCCTATGGCGATGCGAGCCTGCTGTTCAGGGGAGATTAGTCGTGGCCGGCACGACGCGTCTGCGCCTCGTTGAGTGTTTTCACCATGATCGTCAGGGTTATTGAATGACCACCGAGCAATTCACCTTCTCCGTGACGAAGACCGACGGGGCCGCGCGCACCGGCGAGATCCGCATGCCGCGCGGGGTGATCCGCACGCCCGCCTTCATGCCGGTAGGCACGGCCGCGACCGTCAAGGCCATGTATCCGGATCAGGTGAAGGCGCTCGGCGCCGACGTGGTGCTCGGCAACACCTACCATCTCATGCTGCGCCCGGGCGCGGAGCGTGTGGCGCGGCTCGGCGGGCTGCATAAGTTCATGAACTGGCCCTATCCGATCCTCACGGATTCGGGCGGGTTCCAGGTCATGTCGCTGGCGGCCCTGCGCAAGGTCGACGAGACCGGCGTCACGTTCCAGTCCCATATCGACGGCTCGACCCATGTGATGACGCCCGAGCGCTCCATCGAGATCCAGGGCCTGCTCGGCTCCGACATCCAGATGCAGCTCGACGAATGCGTGCGCCTGCCCTGTTCGGACGATGTGGCCGAGAAGGCCATGCGCCTGTCCTTGCGCTGGGCGGAGCGCTGCCGCATCGCGTTCGGCGAGCAGCCCGGCAAGGCGATGTTCGGCATCGTGCAGGGCGGCGCGGTCGAGCGGCTGCGCATCGAGAGCGCGAAGGAGCTCGCGGGTCTCGACCTCAAGGGTTATGCCATCGGCGGCCTGGCCGTGGGTGAGCCGCAGGACGTGATGCTGCGCATGATCGAGACGGTCGAGCCCCATCTGCCCAAGGAGAAGCCGCGCTATCTCATGGGCGTCGGCACGCCTGACGACATTGTCGAGGCGGTGCGCCGCGGGGTCGACATGTTCGACTGCGTCATGCCCACCCGCGCGGGCCGCCACGGCCAGGTCTTCACCCGGCACGGGCGCATGAACCTGCGCAACGCCAAATATGCCGAGGACAATCGCCCCCTCGACGAGACTTCGAAGTGCGTCGCCTCGAACACCTATTCGCGCGCCTATCTCCACCATCTCGTCCGCGCCAACGAGATCCTCGGGATGATGCTGCTCACCTGGAACAATCTGGCCTATTACCAGGACCTGATGGCCGGGCTGCGCAAGGCCATCGCGGAGGGCCGCCTGGAGGACCATGTCGCCGAGGTCAAGGAAGGCTGGGCCAAAGGCGAGCGCGACGGCCACAGCGAGGAAGGCCGGCACGTGGACAACATCCCGACGGGTGGCGAGGACGACTGAGCGTTCTTAGAGGAGCCGCAACCCTTCACCCTCGCTTCGCTCGACCTCTCCCTTTAGGAGAGGTGAAGGGGCAGCGCCTCCACCGTCATTCCGGGACAGCGTGGAGCGCTGGGCCCGGAACCCATAACCACCAGCACCTCAGAACAAGGCATTGCGAGAAGCGCTGCGTTTTCTCCGGCACCGTCAGCGGTTATGGGTTTCCCCGCTTCGCGTGGCCCTTCGGGTCGGGCTCGCACCTAAAGGTGCGCCCCGGAATGACGGCGGGGCACTTCCCCCTCTCCCATGGGGAGAGGGTTGGGGTGAGGGGCGTGCCCTGTCCGGAGATGGCGTAACCCCTCACCCGAACCTCCGGTCCGACCTCTCCCTCAGGGAGAAGTAAGAGAGCCGCGTGGCCTGCCTCAGCCCAGCGCCCTCAGATGCCGGATCGGGCGGCCCGGAGCGATCATTTCGGCGGCCGCGATGATGCCTTGGGCATCGATGCCGAAATGGCGATAGAGGTCCTGCACGGTGCCGGTCTGTCCGAAATGCTCCACGCCCAGCGAACGGGTGCGGTGGCCCATGACGGAGCCGAGCCAGGCCAGCGTCGCGGGGTGGCCGTCGAGCACTGTCACGAGGCCGCAATGGGGCGGCAGTTCCCCGAGCAGGCGCTCCACATGGCTGCGGGCATGGACGAGGCCGCGCTCGCGGGCGCGCTGCGCCGCGGTCCAGCCCGCATTGAGCCGGTCCGCCGAGGTAATTGCGAGGAGCCCGATATCGCGCCGGTCCTCTGCCATGAGGCCGACCGCCTCGATGGCTTCCGGCGCGACGGTGCCCGTATAGGCCACCACCACCTGCGCATTGGGGCCGGGTCTGCGCATCCAATAGGCGCCGTCCACGATGTCAGAGGCGAGGTCCGCCGTCATTTCCCGCTGCGGCTGGTCGATGGTGCGGGTCGACAGGCGCAGGTAGACCGAGCCGCCCGTCTCGTCGCGCAGCCAGGAGCGCTCGTTGGGCTGGCCCTCTCCGTCGCGCTGGAGATAGTCGAAGGCCCAGCGCAGGATCACCGCGAGCTCGTCCACGAAGGCCGGCTCGAACGACGCGAGCCCGTCCTGCGCCATGCCGATGAGCGGCGTGCCGATGGACTGGTGCGCGCCGCCCTCCGGCGCGAGCGTCACGCCCGACGGTGTCGCGGCCACGATGAAACGGGCATCCTGGTAGCAGGCATAGGTCAGAGCATCGAGGCCGCGGGCGATGAAGGGATCGTAGAGGGTACCGATGGGCAGGAGCCGCTCCCCGAACAGGGAATGGGACAGCCCCAGCGCCGAGAGCAGGATGAACAGGTTCATCTCGGCGATGCCGAGCTCGATATGCTGGCCCTTCGGGCTGAAATCCCACGTGAAGGTGGAGGGGATGCGCTCGGAGCGGAAGACGTCCTTCATCTCCTCCTTGGCGAACAGGCCGCGCCGGTTGACCCAAGCGCCCAGATTGGTCGAGACGGTCACGTCCGGCGCCGTGGTGACGATGCGTTCCGCGAGCGGCTCGCTCGAACGGGCGAGTTCGTTGAGGATGAGGCCGAACCCCTGTTGGGTCGACATGGCGGGCTGCTGCGGCGTCGGCAGCGTTGCCGGCACCGGCACCTTCGGCGCCTCGTGGCGGCGCGTACCGCGCGCGTTGAACGGCACGGAGGCGAGGAAGCGCTCCAGCTCCGCTTGCGGCAGGCTCAGGCCCTCGAACCTGTCCCATTCATGCCCTGGCCGCACCTTGGCGCTGGCCCGGTAACCCTCCATCTGGGTCGGCGTGAGGAGGCCCGCATGGTTGTCCTTATGGCCGGCGAGCGGCAGGCCGAATCCCTTGATCGTGTAGGCGATGAACACGGTCGGCCGGTCATGGTCGATGGATTCGAAAGCCTGGAGCAGGCTCGGCAGATCGTGCCCGCCGAGATTCAACATGAGTCGCGCCAACTCCTCGTCGGAGCGGCGCTCGATGAGGCGCGTCACGTCGCCCTGGTCGCCGAGATCGTCGAGAAGACGCTTGCGCCAGGCGGCGCCGCCTTGGAACGTGAGGGCGGAATAGAGCTGGTTGGGGCAGGAATCGATCCACTCCCGCAGCTTCTCGCCGCCGGGCTCGCGGAAGGCCTCCTGCATCAGCGAGCCGTGCTTGAGCACCACCACGTCCCAGCCGAAGGAGCGGAAGATCGCCTCGAAGCGGGCATAGAGCCCCTCGCGGACCACCGCGTCGAGGCTCTGACGGTTGTAGTCGATGATCCACCAAGTGTTGCGCAGGCCCTGCTTCCAGCCTTCCAGCAACGCCTCGAAGATGTTGCCCTCATCCATCTCGGCATCGCCCACGAGGGCGATCATACGGCCCTCCGGATGCTCCTTCCGCCAACCATGGGCCTTCACGTAATCCTGCACGAGGCTGGCGAAGAGCGTCTGGGCCACGCCGAGGCCGACCGAGCCGGTGGAGAAATCCACGTCGTCGATGTCCTTGGTGCGGGAGGGGTAGGATTGCGCGCCCTTGTATCCGCGGAAATTCTCGAGCTTCTCCCGGGTCTGATGGCCGAGGAGATACTGGATGGCGTGGAAGATCGGGCTCGCATGGGGCTTCACGGCCACCCGGTCCTCGGGCCTGAGGACCGCAAGATAGAGCGCCGTCATGATGGTGGAGAGCGAGGCCGAGGAGGCCTGGTGCCCGCCGATCTTCAGGCCGTCCCGGTTCGGGCGGACATGGTTGGCGTTGTGGATGGTCCAGCTCGACAGCCACAGGATCTTGCGCTCGAACTCGGAGAGATAGGGCAGGCGGGGATCGGTCATGAGGACGCCCAGGATCGGGGCGGAATCGCGAAGGGCTCGCGATGCCGCCCGGCGGTTGCGGAATTCGGACCCCATACTAGGCCTTTTTGATTGACCCGCCAGCCGATAGCCCCTATTTCGAGCTCACCTCTGGGAGCGCGTAGCTCAGCCGGTAGAGCATCTGACTTTTAATCAGAGGGTCCTGGGTTCGAGTCCCAGCGCGCTCACCATCAAGCCACTGAAACTGCAAGGCTTTGATGATTTTACCCAGGGGCGGGAACGCAAGGGTTCCCGGTTTGAGGCGGTCGTTTCGCGAAACGCGCTGCTGGTCTTCCACAACTCTCCAAGCCTGACCGACCGGCCGCTATCCTGCGCTGGAGCTCTCGTCATGCGCCCGGTCCGGCCGGCCCTTCAGTGAGAATGAGAATCGACGAGCGGGAGAGTCTGGATGAGGCGGCCGGACGAATCGACGATCTCGAGGCGCCAGCCCTGCCAGTCCTCCGAATAGGAGGGGTCGGACGCGCGCAGTTCCTCGATCGCCTCCATGGCGGACGACAGGGCGGCCTGGGTGTCGGAGACCTCCGTACCCTCCTCGTCGCGGATGGCTTCATGGCCGTTTGTCAGGTGAAAATAATATCGCACAGCCAGAACCAGCGCGGATGGACGTGACGCTTAAAAACAAGTGGCTGTCATCTGTCAACGAAATGCTGGTATCGCAACGCTATAGAGATAGGGATGTGTTCCGGTGAGAACCTTCCATTTTCCCGTTCCGTGCGGCCAAGGTCATGACGTGTGCGACTCTTCGCTCGTGGCCGGGAGAAAGTTCTCGATATCCACCCAGCCGGTACAGATCTTGATGTCCGGAACGAGGTAGGCCTGACGTCCCTCGATCTTCTCGATCCGGCATCGATAAAACCTTTGGTCTCCTGGCGGCCGGTAGAGCACCGTGGTGCCGACCGTAAGCTTGTCGCCGCTCGGGACGGGCGCATCCTCGTGGGGAGAAATGCTCCCGGTCAGCTTCTGCGCGTCGCCGTTCGGGGAAGCCTGACGGCTCGTGCGCAACCGGTCCAGAGCCGCGATGGCGAGGCGGGCGCGGTCCCGGTAGCGATCTGCAACGACCTTGAACGGCCCCCGCTCGCGGCCCGGATACCAGGAATGGCCGCCCGCCTTCGCGAGCTCCGCCGCGACCGTTTCGACTTCGTCTTCCGTCATATGCGGTCCTCAGGGTTTCGACCGGCAGGAAACGTTGTGCGTATGTGGATATGACGCAGCTGTTGCGGGAATCCAGATCCTTCAACGTGCATCATATGAGACAATACGATACCGGGAGCCTCTTATATTTCGTTAATTCCACGAATACGTCACGCAGTTTTGTGAAATTCATATTCTCGCCAGCGAAGAACCTCCTTGCCGGTGGCCGAGGGCTGTCAGCCTGCGGCTCCTCCGGCCGCGGTCGGATCCTGGCAGATATCCACCCAGTCGGCGTCGACGAGCTCCGCCATGCGCTGGGGCGCGATGCGGACCGCCGTGTGGACGGCGCCGGCCGCGGGCACGACCTCGTCGAAGGCCTTCAGGGAGATGTCGCAATAGACCGGCAGGGGCGTCGCCAGTCCGAAGGGGCAGACGCCGCCGACCGGATGCCCGGTCAGGGTCTGCACCTCGTCGGCGCCGAGCATGGAAGCCTTGCCGCCGAAGGCCGCCTTGATCTTCCGGTTGTCCAGGCGCGCATCGCCCCGCGTGACGACTAGGAAGCTGCGCTCGCCCACCCGCAGGGACAGGGTCTTGGCGATGCGGCCCGGCTCGACCCCGTGCGCCTCGGCCGCCTGGGCGACCGTCGCGGTGCTCGTGGCTTTCTCGATGATGCGGATCTCCGGGGCGTTCTTCGCGAAGAAGGCGCGGACGGATTCGAGGCTCATGTCCTGGGTCTCCTGGGCTGTGCTAATCGAAAAATGCCGGTGGTCAGGCAAGGAAGCGCGCGAAGGCCTTCGGGTCCACGTTGCCGCCGCTGAGGATGATGCCGACGCGCTGCCCCCGGCAGGGCACGACGCCGCTCAGGACGGCCGCGGCCGCGAGGCAGCCGGTCGGCTCCACGACGATCTTCATGCGCTCCGCGAAGAACCGCATGGCGTCCACCAGCATGGAATCCGAGACCGTCACGATATCCTCCGCGAGGGCACGGATGATCGGGAAGGTCTTGGTGCCGAGATAGGTGGTCTGGGCGCCGTCCGCGATGGTGGACGGGACGGGGATCCGCACGATCTCGCCGCTTCGGAAGGATTGCTGGCCGTCATTGCCTGCCTCCGGCTCGACGCCGAAGATCCGGCATTGCGGCGACAGCGCCTTCGCGGCGAGGGCCGAACCCGCGAGCAGCCCGCCGCCGCCGAGGCAGACGAGGAGCATGTCGAGGGGGCCGGTCTCCTCGATGAGCTCCTTCGCGGCCGTGCCCTGGCCGGCGATCACGTCCTCGTGGTCGTAAGGCGGAATGAGCGTGAGGCCGCGCTCGGCGGACAATTTCCGCCCGATGGCCTCCCGGTCTTCCGTGTAGCGGTCGTAGAGCACGACCTCGCCGCCATAGGCCTTGGTGGCCGCCACCTTCATGGCCGGCGCGTCCTGCGGCATGATGATGACCCGCGGGACGTCCTGGAGCTGGCCCGCATAGGCGATGGCCTGGGCGTGGTTGCCGGACGAGAAGGCCACGACGCCCCGCTTCTTCGCATCCTCGGACAGCCGCGCGATGGCATTATAGGCGCCCCGGAACTTGAAGGCGCCGGCCCGCTGCAGGTTCTCGGCCTTGAAGAACACGGTCGCGCCCGTGAGAGCGTCGGCCGTCCGCGAGGTGAGCACCGGGGTGCGATGGGCGATGCCCTCGATGCGCCGGGCCGCATCCACGACGTCCTCGTAGGTCGGCGAGGCGGGCAGGGGAGCGGCGGAAACCTGTTGGGCGGATGTCTGCATGGATCGTCTCTCCGGAGCGAGGGCCTGGGGCGGGCCTTTCCTTGATTCCCTACAGCAAAACTGAAAGCCATGACACTTGGGAAGCACACTTCGGAAGCCGGGGCACGGCCCTTCGCCGGGCGCATGAGCCCCGCATCCCGGCTATTCGGCGGAGGAGGTGCGCTAGCGGACCATCCCGCCGCAGGCCGGAACATCCCGTCCGTCACGCGGTTCACCGAAGGCCGCCCCCGGCGGCCCTCGGCAGAATGGCAATCGGCAGGTGCATCATGGCTCGGACGGTCGGCGACTTCGTGGTTCAGCGCTTGAGCGAATGGGGCGTGCGCATCGTCTTCGGCTATCCCGGCGACGGCATCAATGGGGTCTTCGGTGCCCTGAACCGGGCCGACGGAGCCGTCACGTTCATCCAAGCCCGGCACGAGGAAATGGCGGCCTTCATGGCCTCGGCCTATGCTAAGTTCTCGGGCGAGCTCGGGGTCTGCATCGCCACCTCGGGGCCGGGCGCAAGCCATCTCGTCACCGGGCTCTACGACGCTCTCCTGGATCACCAGCCGGTCCTGGCCATCGCGGGCCAGCAGGCGCGCAGTGCCATCGGCGGCCATTACCAGCAGGAGCTCAAGCTCGAGGCGACCTTCCAGGACGTGGCGGGCGCCTTCGTCCACCAGGCGAGCACCGCCCCGCAGGTCCGCCATCTGATCGACAGGGCGGTGCGCATCGCCAAGGCCGAGCGGACCGTCACGGCCACCATATTGCCGAGCGACCTCCAGGAGGAGGATTACATGGAGCCGCCGCGCAAGCACGGCACCGTGCATTCCGGCGTCGGCTATACGGACCCGAAGGTCGTCCCCTACGACCGGGATCTGGAGCGGGCCGCCGAGGTGCTCAATGCGGGCGAGAAGGTGGCGATCCTCGTCGGGGCGGGCGCCCTTCATGCCACCGACGAGGTCGTGGCCGTAGCCGAGGCGCTCGGGGCCGGAATTGCCAAGGCGCTTCTGGGCAAGGCGGCGGTCCCGGACGACCTGCCCTTCGTGACCGGCTCCATCGGCATCCTCGGCACGAAGCCGAGCTGGGACATGATGAACGAGTGCGATACCCTGCTCATGATCGGCTCCGGCTTTCCCTATGCGGAGTTCCTGCCCAAGGAAGGGCAGGCGCGGGGCGTGCAGATCGACCTGAAGCCCGGGATGCTGAGCCTGCGCTACCCCATGGAGGTGAGCCTCGTGGGCGACAGCGCCGAGACCCTGAGGGCCCTGCTGCCGCGCCTCGCGCACAAGGCCGACCGCTCCTGGCGCGAACGCATCGAGGCGAATGTCGCCGAATGGTGGAAGGATCTGGAGGCGCGGGCCATGACGTCCGCCAACCCGGTCAATCCTCAGCGGGTGACCTGGGAACTCTCGCCGCGCCTGCCGGAGCGCGTCATCGTGACCAGCGATTCCGGGTCCTGCGCCAACTGGTACGCCCGGGACCTCAGGTTCCGGCGCGGCATGATGGGGTCCCTCTCGGGCGGGCTGGCCTCCATGGGAGCCGCGGTTCCCTACGCCATCGCGGCGAAATTCGCCCATCCGGACCGGCCGGTCGTGGCCCTCGTGGGTGACGGCGCCATGCAGATGAACAACATGGCCGAGCTGATCACGGTGGCGAAATACTGGCAGCGTTGGACGAACCGGACCTGGATCTGCTGCGTGTTCAACAACGAGGACCTGAACCAGGTCACCTGGGAGCAGCGGGTGATGCAGGGGGATCCCAAGTTCGAAGCCTCCCAGGACCTGCCGAACGTGCCCTACCATAAGTTCGCGGAGCTGATCGGCCTCAAGGGGATCTATGTGGACGACCCCGAGAGGCTCGGCGCCGCCTGGGACGAGGCCCTCGCCAGCGACCGCCCGGTCGTGCTGGAGGTGAAGACCGATCCGAACGTGCCGCCGCTGCCGTCCCACATCACCATGGAGCAGGCCCGCAAATTCGCCTCTACGCTCCTGAAGGGAGATCCGGACGAGGGAAGCGTGATCCTCGGGACGGCCAAGCAGGTGCTCAATACGGTCCTGCCGCACAAGGATTAGGGCCGGACTCACCCCTGATTCTCCCCTATCCCTGACCGGTGGCGGCCGAGGGGCCGCTACCTTCCGTCCATTTGACTTCCCCCCGGCTTTGAGAGACATGAGCGCCTTTCGAGGGGCCTGACCCCTTGCGAAGTCGTTCGATCCAGAAGACATTTCGCCGCCGGAGCATTGAATGGACGGTATGGTCCCCCAGCAGCGCCTTTCGCTGCGCCATTTTTCCATGGCGCAGGCGGCGAATGCGATCGAGCGGAGCCATTTCAGGCTCTGTCTGGTGCTCGTGCTCCTGTCGCTCGTCTGCTTCCTGCCGGGCTTCGCCTCCCTCCACCCCATGGACCGGGACGAACCGCGCTACGCCCAGGCATCCAAGCAGATGCTCGAAACCCACGAATTCGTGGATATCCGCTTCCAGGACGAGGCCCGGCACAAGAAGCCCGTGGGGATCTACTGGCTTCAGAGCGCCGCCGTCTCGATGGGCGAGGCGCTCGGGGTGCCGGAGGCCCGTACCACCATCGGACTCTACCGCATTCCGTCCCTGTTCGGCGCGCTGGCGACCGTTCTCCTGACCTACTGGGCCGCTCTGGCGTTCCTCGGGCGGCGCGGCGCCTTCCTGGTCGCGGCCCTCATGGCCAGCTCGGTCATTCTCATGGTCGAGGCGCGCCTCGCCAAGACGGACGCGGCCCTGACGGCCTGCGCGGTGGCCGTGATGGGAGGGCTCGCGCGGGCCTATCTCGGCCAGGGCGCCGGGATCCTGCCCAAGCGGACGCTGGCGATCTTCTGGCTCGGCTTCGCGGCCGGCATCCTTATCAAGGGGCCGCTCGTGCTGATGTTCGCCGGGCTCACGGCCGCCATCCTGTCTTACCGGGAGCGCTCGATCCGCTGGCTCCTGCCCCTCAGGCCGGGTCTCGGAGCCGCCTTCACCCTGCTGGTCGTCGTGCCCTGGTTCGTGGCCATCGCGCTCAAGAGCGGCGGCGCCTTCTACGCAGAGGCGGTGGGGCACGACATGCTGGGCAAGGTCGGCACCGCCCAGCGCTACCATTGGGCGCCGCCCGGATTCTACCTGCTCGCCTTCTTCGCCACCTACTGGCCGGGTGCCATCTTCGCGGCCATCGCGGTGCCGTTCGCCTGGATCCACCGGCGCGAGGACGCGGTGGCCTTCTGCCTCGCCTGGATCGTGCCCTCCTGGCTCGTCTTCGAGGCGGTGCCGACGAAGCTGCCCCATTATGTGATGCCGCTCTATCCGGCGATCGGCGTCATCACGGTGCTGGCGATCCTGCGCCATTTCGTGGGGCCGCACCGCCCGGCCGCCAAGCCGGCCACGATCCTGATCCCGCTCATCCCGGTCGGGCTCACCATCGGCCTGTCGGCCGTGAACTGGTCATTCGACCATACCTTGCCCTATCGGGGCCTGCCCGCGATGATCGCCGCGTCCCTGATCGCGCTCTATGCTTGGCGGCTTTTCGTCCGGAACGAGGTGGTCAAGAGCCTCTGGCTCGGCTTTGCGGCCGCCGCGTGCCTGTCGGTCGGCGTGTTCGGCTTCGCCCAGCTCGATCTGCGCTCCCTCAAGCTGTCGCCGCGCCTCGCGGAGGTCGCGCGCAACATGACCTGCGAGAACCCCGCCGTCGCCACCCTGGGCTACCGGGAGCCGAGTCTCGTCTTCCTGACGGGCACGAACCTGGAAATGCTCGAGACGGGCGAGGAGGCCTCGGCCTTCCTCGGCCAGGGCGGCTGCCGAATGGTGTTCGTGGAGAAGCGCTTCGAGGAGGCCTTCCGGGCCGAGAACGAGCGGCTCGGACTGAAGCCTGCCCTCTCGACCCGGGTCGCCGGCTTCAATATCAACAGCGGGCGCAGGCTCGATATCGGGGCCTACGCGGTCGAGCCGTGAAGCCGGTTCCATTTACCAGAGGTGGCCCGATGGCCGTAGACTCATGACCGATCCCGCTTCGGCCCCGCGCATCAGCGTCATCGTGCCCGTCAAGAACGAGGCGCCGAACGTCCTGCCCCTGGTGGAGGAGATCGGGCGCGCCTGCGCGCCGCTGGGAGCCTTCGAGGTGATCTACGTGGATGACGGCTCGACGGACGATACGGCGGAGGTTGTCCTGAAGGCCCGCCAGACCCGGCCCTGGCTCCGCCTCGTGTCCCATGAGGCGAGCTGCGGCCAGAGCGCCGCGGTCCGGACCGGGGTCCATGCGGCACGTGGCGCCATCATCGTCACCCTCGACGGGGACGGCCAGAACGATCCGGCCTTCATCCCGCAGCTGGTCTCGCCCCTCGACGATCCCAGCACGGGCCTCGTCGCGGGCCAGCGGGTGGGCCGTAAGGGCGTCGCGAAGCGGTGGCAATCCCGTATCGCCAACGGGGTGCGCAGCCGCGTCCTGAAGGACGGGACGCGGGATACCGGCTGCGGGCTGAAGGCCTTCCGTCGCGACGTCTATCTGCGCCTGCCGTATTTCGACGCTCTTCATCGCTTCATGCCGGCTCTGGTCAAGCGCGAGGGCTATGCGGTTGCCCATGTGGACGTGGTGGACCGCCACCGCCATGCGGGCCAATCCAAGTATGGGCTGTTCGACCGGCTCTGGGTCGGCATCCTCGACCTTGCGGGCGTCTGGTGGCTGATCCGCCGCCGACGCCGCCTGCCGGTCGCCCGGGAGATCCTCTGATGCTGATGCGCCTGTCCCACGACCTCGGCCTCTATCTCTACGACATCGTCGTGGCGCGCTTCGATCTGTGGGCGGCGTTCGGGGTCCTCGCGCAGCTCGTGTTCGGCGCCCGCTTCCTGGTGCAGTGGATCGCCAGCGAGAAGGCGGAGCGCAGCGTCATCCCGGTGGGGTTCTGGTTCCTGTCCATCTCGGGCGGGGTGATGACCCTCATCTATGGCTTCGCCCGCCGCGACCTCGTGATCATCATCGGCCAGCTCTTCTCGGTCTTCATCTATGTCCGCAACCTGATGCTGATCTCCAAGGAAGCGAAGACCAAGGCCCAGGCGCGGGCGAAGGCCATCGCCGAGGCCGAGACCGAAGCCGAAACGGCCGCGGGATGACACCATCCTGAAGGCTCTTTAGTCCGGAAATGAAAACTGCCGGCTACGAGAAGCCGGCAGCCCTACGACGAGGGATACGTCAAATACGCAAGGGATCAGTTACGGCCGCCGCCATTGCCGCCGCCGTTTCCACCACCGTTTCCACCGCCATTACCATTCCCGCCACCGTTTCCGTTTCCTCCGCCATTTCCGTTTCCTCCGCCATTGCCGCCAGCGTTACCGCCGCCGTTGCCTCCAGCATTCCCACCGCCGTTGCCACCAGCGTTGCCGCCGCCATTGCCTCCGGCATTTCCGCCGTTCGCATTGCCGTTGCCACCGGCATTGCTGCCGTCGCCGCCACCATTGCCTAGGCCGTTTCCGTGGTTCCCCCGGCCATTGCCGACATCGCCGTCGTGACCATGACCGCGGGCGGCCGCAGCGACGGACGCGCCGAAGCCCGGCCCTGGTGTGCCGGCGGCGACCGCGGAAACGACACCGTTGCCGGAAGAGCCGGCCGTGGAATCCATGGCTCTCGAAAGACCGGAATTCCGCGCCGTCTGCGCCGCCAATCCAAGATCGTTGCCGTCACCGCTCTCAGCTATGGCTTGAGAGCAGAGAGCCGAGCCAACACATGCGGCTGCCCCGAGTACATAAAGAGAAATTTTTCTCATTTTTCTGTTGTCCGACGAAAGATTGCGCAGCGTAACTTATGATTACGCTGCGTAACATAGAAGATGTGTTGCTTAAGGCTTCGTTATTTCCAGAATAGGATCATAATCTCTATTCTGTGTTTCAGGCGGCCTTTGCGTCCTTGTCGCGCAGCCGGGCGAAGCCGGCATCGAGATCGCGCTTGAGGTCGTCCAGGTCTTCCAGGCCGATATGGAAGCGCAGGGCGTGGCCTCCGGGAGCCCATTGGGTGGCGGTCCGGTAGGTGGCGCAGTTGAACGGGATCACCAGGCTCTCGAAGCCGCCCCAGGAATAGCCCATGCCGAACAGGCTCAGCCCGTCGAGCATCGCCGCGAGGGCCTGGTCGGAGCAGGGCTTGAGGATGACCGAGAACAGGCCCGACGAGCCTTTGAAGTCGCGCTTCCAGATGGCATGGCCCGGGAAGGTCTCCAGGGCCGGATGGAGCACCCGCGCCACTTCCGGCCGGGCCTGCAGCCACCGCGCCATGTCGAGGGCCTGCTTCTCGTGCTCCCGCAACCGCAGCGCCATAGTGCGCAATCCGCGCAGGCCCAGGAACACGTCCTCCGGGCCCGGGCACATGGCGAAGGAATCGTAAGTTTCACGCAGGGCCTTGAAGCAGCGCTCATTGGCCGAGACGAGGCCGAGGAGCAGGTCGGAGCCGCCGCTCAGGTACTTGGTGCCGGCCTCGATGGCGATGTCCACCCCGCGTTCGTGCGGCGGGAAGAGGAGGGGCGTCGCCCAGGTGTTGTCCATCATCACCACGGCGCCGTGGCGGTGCGCCACCTCGGCAATGGCCGGGATGTCCTGCATCTCGAAGGATTGCGAACCCGGTGCTTCCGTAAAGACAACTGTGGTGTTCGGACAGATCAGGGTCTCGATGCCGGCCCCGACGAGCGGGTCGTAATAGGTGGTTTCCACACCAAATTTCTTCAGCATCCCGTCGCAGAACTGACGGGTGGGAAGGTAGACCGAATCCGTCATCAGCAGGTGGTCGCCCGCCTTCAGGCAGGACAGGAGCGCGAGGGTGACGGCCGCGAGCCCCGAGGGGGCCAGCACGGTGCCGGCGGCGCCCGCCATTTCGGTCCAGGCCTTCTCCAGCGCCTCCGTGGTCGGAGTCCCTTTCGTACCATAGGAATAGCGGCCCCGCCGGTGCAGAAGGTCGTCCGTGGTCGGGTAGAGAACCGTCGATCCACGATAGATCGGCGTATTCACGAAACCGTGCTGTTCGGACGGGTCGCGTCCGGCATGGACGAGGCGGGTGCGTTCGCCGAGATCGGCAGGGCGTGAGGGAGATTTTGTCATGGTTCCAGGCGCTTGGTGAGAAGGCTTCCGATGTGAGGCTGCCCTTAGGTCCGCGTCAACCCCGGCCGAAAGTGGCACCCATCAAGACTTGACCGGTGACCAATCATGGAATGTGATGGGTGGGATACCGTATCGCCGGAGAACGGGCGGAGCGGTACGACAGGGAACTCGGCTGGGCTGCGAAAAATTCGCCGAGCCAGGTACAATTTGGGAGACTATACCGACATGAAAAAGGCCATCGTATCGATCGCCTTCGGCCTCTTGACGGCCGGCCTGATGACGACGGGCGCTTCGGCCCAGGCGACCCTCGCGAGCGTGAAGCAGAAAGGCTACCTGACCTGCGGCTCGAACACCGGCCTCGCCGGCTTCGGCCTGCCCGACGCCCAGGGCAACTGGACCGGCCTCGACGTCGACTTCTGCCGCGCCATCGCGGCCGCGATCTTTGACGATCCGACCAAGGTGCGGTTCATCCCGCTCGCCGCCAAGGATCGCTTTACGGCCCTCCAGTCGGGCGAAGTGGACGTGCTGTCCCGCAACTCGACCGTGACCATGTCCCGCGACACGCAGCTCGGCCTCGATTTCCCCGCCGTCAACTACTACGACGGCCAGGGCTTCATGGTCCGCAAGAAGCTCGGCGTGTCCTCCGCCAAGGAGCTGAACGGCGCCTCGATCTGCACCCAGCAGGGCACCACGACCGAGCTGAACCTCGCGGACTATTTCCGCGCCAACAACATGAAGTACGAGGTGGTGGCCTTCGCGACCTCGGACGAGACCTTCAAGGCCTATGATGCGGGCCGCTGCGACGCCTTCACGACGGACGCCTCCGGTCTCTATGCCGAACGCCTGCGCGCCTCGAACCCGGACGATCACATCGTGCTGCCCGAGATCATCTCCAAGGAGCCCCTCGGGCCGGCAGTGCGCCATGGCGACAACCAGTGGGCCGATATCGTCCGCTGGACCTTCAACGCCATGCTCGACGCGGAGGAGCTCGGCGTGACCAAGGCCAATGTCGACCAGATGAAGAGCTCCGACAACCCGGAGATCAAGCGTCTGCTCGGCTCCGAGGGCAAGTTCGGCGAGGCAGTCGGCCTCACCAATGACTGGGCCTATCGGATCATCAAGCACATCGGCAATTACGGCGAGAGCTTCGAGCGCAACGTGGGCGAGGGCTCCAAGCTGAAGATCAAGCGCGGCCAGAACGCTCTCTGGACCAAGGGCGGCCTGCAATACGGCCTCCCGATCCGCTAAGCGAATGCGGGGCAGGGCGTCCGGAGCGATCCGGGCGCCCCTTTCTGCCGTGCCGTTCCGGATAAAGGCAGGCCGCCGCCGGATCGGACGTAAACGGCCCAAAAACAACAAGCTTCCAGAGGATAGGTCCGGTGAACACTGTTGTCAGTCAGACGTCGCCGCCAAAGAAATCAGTTCTCTACGACCCGAAGGTTCGTGCATTCTTTTATCAGTTCGTTCTCGTCGTCGCCGTCGCGTACCTGGTCTACGAGGCTACGACCAACGCCATAGCCAATTTGCAGAAGGCGAAGATCGCCTCCGGCTTCGGGTTCCTCGAGACCACCGCCGGCTTCGATATCAGCCAGACGCTCATCCCCTTCAGCGCGGCGGGTTCGAGCTACGGAGACGCCTTCCTGGTCGGGCTCCTGAATACGCTTGTGGTGTCGGCCATCGGCATCGTGTTCGCGACCATTCTCGGCTTCGTCGTCGGCATCGCGCGCCTGTCCTCCAACTGGATGGTGGCCAAGGTCGCGATGGTCTATGTGGAGCTGCTGCGCAACATCCCGCTCCTGCTGCAATTGCTCTTCTGGTACATCGCGGTTCTGGGGCCGCTGCCGCAGCCGCGCAATTCCCTCACGATGGGCGCGGGCTTCTTCCTCAATTCCCGCGGCCTCTTCATGCCGCGCCCGGTCTTCGCCTCCGACATCACGGCCATTCTCGTGGCTCTCGCCATCGGGGCCGTCGCGGCCATCCTGTTCCGCCGCTGGGCGAAGAAGCAGCAGGAGGCGACGGGCCGGCAATATCGCGTCGGGCTCATCACCCTGGGGCTCGTCCTCGGCCTTCCGGCCGTCACCTGGCTCGTCCTGGCGCTCATTGGCACCAACCCGATCACGTTCGACATGCCTCGGAAGGGCACGTTCAACCTTCAGGGCGGCATGCAGATCCTGCCCGAGTTCGTGGCCCTGCTGGTCGGCCTGACGACCTACACGGCCGCCTTCATCGCCGAGGTGGTGCGGGCCGGCATCCTGGCCGTATCGAAGGGCCAGACCGAGGCCGCAGGATCCCTTGGCCTCAAGCCGGGCCAGACCCTTCGCCTGGTGGTCGTGCCCCAGGCCATGCGCGTCATCATCCCGCCGCTGACCAGCCAGTATCTCAACCTAACGAAGAATTCGTCGCTTGCCGTGGCTATCGGCTATCCGGATCTCGTCCAGGTCTTCATGGGCACGGTCCTCAACCAGACCGGGCAGGCCATCGAGGTGGTGGTGATCACCATGGGCGTGTACCTGACCATCAGTCTCCTGACCTCGTTCTTCATGAACATCTACAACCGCCGCGTGGCGATCGTCGAACGGTAGGAGATTGGCATGAGCACCTCCGTCGAGATGTCCCATTACGTCCGCTCCGACAAGATCGAGGCCCTGCCGCCGCCCAATCTGGCACGGGGGCCGATCGCCTGGATGCGGGAGAACCTCTTCTCAGGCCCGGTCAACACAATTCTGACCCTGGTCGTCCTCTACCTGCTCTACGTGACGATTCCGCCCGTCGTCCGCTTCCTGTTCACGGATGCGGTCTGGACCGGGACCGACCGCAGCGTCTGCCGCGAGGACATGGTCGGGCATCCGGTCGGTGCCTGCTGGGCCTTCGTCTGGGACAAGATCAACTTCTTCACCTACGGGTCCTATCCGGCCGCAGAGCGCTGGCGGGTCAACGTCTTCTTCGGCCTGCTCGCCATTGGCGTCGCCTGGCTCCTGTGGCTGCGGGCGCCGCGCCGGGACCTCGGAGCCGTCTACTTCTTCTGGGTCTTCCCGGTCGCGTCCTACATCTTGCTGACGGGCGGGAATGCCAATTTCGGCCTGCGCTTCTGGGTCCTCTTCGCGGCCGCGAGCGCCATCCTGATCGGCGTTCTCATCGTGCTGGCCCAGATGCTCAAGGCCTCCATCCGCACGGCGCTCCTGATCGGAATCGGCATCGTCGCGGTCTTCGGCCTCACGCTCGGGGCGATCGACTGGGATTTCGGCCTTCTGCCGGTTCCGTCGGCGCTCTGGGGCGGCATCCTGGTGACGCTGATCGTCGCGACGGTCGGGATCGTGTTCTCGCTGCCCTTCGGCATCCTTCTCGCCCTCGGGCGGCGGTCCCGGCTGCCGATTCTACGGCTCGCCTCCGTGATCTTCATCGAGTTCGTGCGCGGCGTGCCGCTCATCACCGTGCTGATCATGGCGAACACCATGCTGCCGCTCTTCCTGCCGCCGGACACGAGCGTGGACCGGCTGCTGCGCCCCCTCGTGGGCACGGCGTTCTTCGCCTCCGCCTATATGGCCGAGGTGGTGCGCGGTGGCCTGCAGGCGATGCCCAAGGGCCAGTACGAGGGCGCCATGTCGCTTGGCCTCAACTACCCGCAGATGATGGTTCTCATCATCCTGCCGCAGGCCCTGCGGATCGTGATCCCCGGAATCGTGAACACCTTCATCGGGCTGTTCAAGGACACGTCCCTGGTGTCGGTGGTCGGCATCTTCGACCTGATCAAGACCATCGAGGCATCCCGCATCGATCCCAACTGGGCCGCCCCGACCATCAGCTATACGGGCTATGCCTTCGCGGCGCTCTTCTACTTCGTCTTCTGCTGGGGCATGTCGCGCTACTCGATCGGCGTGGAGCGGCGGCTCGCGGCAGGCCAGAAACGGTGACATCATGGCAACGACAATGACAATGCAACAGACCCGCTCCGCCGCCGCCGATCCTGCTGCCGAAGCCGCGGTGCAGATGATCGACGTCCACAAGTGGTATGGCGAGTTTCACGTCCTGCGCGACATCAACCTGCATGTGCGGCGCGGCGAGCGCATCGTGGTCTGCGGTCCCTCGGGCTCGGGCAAGTCGACGATGATCCGCTGCATCAACCGGCTCGAGGAGCACCAGAAGGGGCGCATCATCGTCAACGGCACCGAGCTGACCAACGACCTCAAGCGCATCGACGAGGTGCGGCGGGATGTCGGCATGGTGTTCCAGCACTTCAACCTGTTCCCGCATCTGACGATTCTCGAGAACTGCACGCTCGCGCCGATCTGGGTCAAGAAAATGCCCAGGAAGGAGGCGGAAGAGGTCGCCATGAAGTACCTGACCCGGGTGAAGATCCCGGAGCAGGCCAACAAGTATCCGGGCCAGCTCTCCGGCGGCCAGCAGCAGCGCGTGGCGATCGCCCGCTCGCTGTGCATGAATCCGAAGATCATGCTGTTCGACGAGCCGACCTCGGCCCTCGACCCGGAAATGGTCAAGGAGGTGCTCGACACCATGGTGAGCCTCGCCGAGGAGGGCATGACCATGCTCTGCGTCACCCACGAAATGGGTTTCGCCCGTCAGGTGGCCGATCGGGTGATCTTCATGGATTACGGCCAGATCGTCGAGATGAACACGCCGGACGAGTTCTTCCGCAATCCGCAGCACGAACGCACCAAGCAGTTCCTCGCCCAGATCCTGCACTGAGCCGCACTGCTTCTTTGCCTCTCCTCGCGGAGAGAGGACCGCTTCTCTCGTCATCCCCGGGCTTGTCCCGGGGATCTTCATTTGGGGGCACCGGTGAAAAGGCGTGGATAGCCGGGCCGGGCCGTGACGGGAGAGTGAGGCAGCGCGACGTGTTTCCCTCCCCCCCTGTGGGGAGGGCTAGGGTGGGGGGGTGAGCGCCAACCTGGATTCAGTCTTGCGCCAACACCCCCACCTCCAGCTCCTCCCCACAAGGGGGAGGAGAGCAACGCGGCGCCTCCCGTGTCATTCCGGGGCCGCGTCAGCGGAGCCCGGAACCCATAACCACCGGTGTGTCAGAATAAGGCAGTACGATAACCGCTGTGCTTTATCCTGCATCGTCAGCGGTTATGGGTTTCCCGCTGCGCGGGCCCTGCGGGTCGGGCTCGCCTGTGGCGCCCCGGAATGACGGTGGCAGCGCTGCCTTTCACCTCTCCTGGAGGGAGAGGTCGGTGCGGAGCACCGGGTGAGGGGTTGCGGCTTCTCCGGAGCGGGC
>Ga0065721_10049071_pt1 | contig 47563 bp, 35 predicted proteins | sample Mesricmetagenome_FD_59108 | JGI IMG/M metagenome (GOLD analysis project Ga0065721, IMG submission 59108) | Mesophilic microbial community from rice straw/compost enrichment Sample: eDNA_1 v2 (version 2) | ecosystem: Engineered > Solid waste > Grass > Composting > Bioreactor | place: USA: Davis...
CTCATGTCTTTCATCTTGAAATGCTCCCCATTTTTGACCAATCTCGACTCTCTCCCTCCGGAGAGTATGTCGGCAATAGGTGGGGAATTTTCAACCGATGATATTGGGGATTTTACAACCGATTTTCACATAATAATGAAGAGAATCTAACATCATCGGGGACAACAGGTTCAAAATTAAAAAAGAATAAATTCATGAAATACAAAAAGTATTTCATTGCTTCGGAAACTGCAATTATATTGCCATACTCCGTTTTTATACAAAGTCCATTAGTTTCAAAAGTAAATATAAATCCTTTTGGAACGCTCTCGATTATTTTCTGATCATCTTCAGATAAATTTTTTACATAGTTATTTATCTCTTTCATTGAAAAATGTTCGGAGAACAACCAATTTTCACCCATTTTCTTCTTCCTAGCCATAATTACTCTTTGAAGTCTATAGCTTTCAAATAATGCATCGGCGCGTAGCTTTAATAGGTAGTCAGAAGCAACTTGGGGATTAAATATTCTATTGACTTCTTCCTTATTACAAATTGGTATATACCAATTTTTTTGAGAAGCGAGAGGGTCGCTTTCGGGGAATAATTCATCTTCATGGATAACCGCTGTTTCATGAAATTCAAGATACTTCAATAAATCTGGATTATCCGATCCCATAACCTGCTGAATTATTTGAAGATTCTCCTCATTCGCTCGATGCTTCCTATACTTGTATTTCAATACAATCACTCCTCAAAACTGTGGGATCTGATCCAGAGAGCCGTCTCCTGTATGATTGTACCAGTTCATACACTTAATATGAACTAGAAAAAACATCGCCAGGGGGTACAAGCCCCATGGCGATGTTTTCAATAATTACTCGATAAGAACAACCAGAACATTAAACATGCGGCCGTATCGGAAGCTGCTGTCGAGACCAAGCTCCTCGTATACATCTATAAGCTCGTCATACACAGCGTCGTTGGACATATTCGGCGTCACTTTGATATAGAAGGTTTGGTTGCTTTCAAACCCTGCCGTAATCATCTCTGTAAGCTCGCTCTCGCTGTCGGCCATCTGTCCAAGCTTCGCGTAATAGTCGTAAGTCGTTTTCGTGCTAGCGAATTTAGGGATGTCCTTGTCCAAGGCAAAATCTTTGTCAAAGGAATAATTGCTCGCCATGAATGCGTCATTGGTGTTATAGGTTGCGTAAGGAATGGCGTCGTCCCCGTCATTGTTCGTGACGTCGACATGATACCAAGCCCCGTCCAATTGGACCATGTTCCACGCATGGGGAACATTGCCAAGCTTACCGGTCATGACGACGACCGGAAGACCCGCTTCGTCCGCCAGCAGCTTGAATGCTTCCGCATAGCTTTGGCACACGCCAATACCATCCACCAATATACCGTATGCATTGAAGGCGTTCGGGAACTCCTCGGCTATATCTTCTAACGAAGTTCCGCTTTCATAGGCATCTAATACGGAGTCTTGGTAAGTGCCATTCTGGAGAAGCCAATCGTGTATCGCTTTTTCCTTCTCCTCGTCGGTCATGCCTTTCGTAATAATCGAATCGACCACCGATTTGACTTTCGCCTTCAGATCTTTCTGCATCTGAGTGATCGTCGCTTTGGATGCGCTTGAGTATTTCACGAGCAGCGATTTCTTCTTATAATCGAAGCTGAATTCTTCCTCGTCCAGAATGTACGGGTATTGGACGATGACTTTCATCAGCGTATCCTTCAGCACATCGGAATCCCCGGCCTCCGGGAAGGCGCTTAGGTTAATCGTCGTGTTGCGCGCCAGCATTCCGTCCGCGATCGCCTTTTCAAGTCCGCCGGCAGGCTGAGGCTTCGCTGGAGGCTTCGTCTGTGCGGATTGCGTAATATCCGATGGCTTCGTAGTCGTATCGGCAGGGCCGTCGGGAACGGAATCGATTTTTATTTTGTCTTTAACATCCTGTGCACCAATGTTGGTCGAGCCCTTCTCGAATTCCGCGATTTCCGCCTCTGTCGGCTTGGTGTAAAAGTAAGCTTTGATAACGAAAGTCGTGCCGAGTACCTTTCCTTCATAGTCGTAAACGGTATAGTTTCCTTCTTCAATAGATTTGACAGGATTGCGAAAATCCCAGACGACGGGGAGCTGCTTCTTAACATAGTCACCACCTCCCAAATATTTTTGCGTCCTCACGGTCACCGTTCTTGGAAGGTCGAGGATGGTTTCCGCTTCATCCGGTGAATAAAGAGTTTCTTCATCAATATCTATTCCGTTAATCGCGGTTTCTTTCAATTCTTCAGTATTAATAATATTGCTGAGCCTTGATTCTTTGCCGCCGACGACAGCCGTAACGGCGAAATCATATCCATTTACAAGGGTATTCATGGCGAATTCAGAGTACTTTTCTTGCGTTAATACAAATTCAGTATTAGTAGTCTCCGCTTCAAGCTCCACACCTATTGAGTCGTAACCTGCGTAAACCTTGTATTTGCTAGCCCCTTTAACGGCATCCCATTGTAGCTTATAATTGCCGTCTGGGTTTAACTTTGTAGTAACGTTGGGGATCTCCGCCGGTGAGCTAACCGTGAACATGATTCGCTTAGGTGTTTTAAGCTTAGTCACCTTCTTGGCGTTCACATCGTGATTAATGATGAGATAGTACTTCTGCAAGCCGCCCCATGTTTTTTTCGGCGTATCAACACCTTTACGAATATAAGGCCCATCAATTGAGGTTGAAGGCTTGATCGTAATCGTATTCTTCTTCGAGTCATATTTGATACTAGCATGAAGACTTTGAGTGGCTTCGCGGTCGGCATATACACCAAAATAATCCTCGATGAGCCAAGCATCGAAAGGCTCTTTACCCAGCTTCAATTTAATCGTAAACGCCTTATCAGGCGCGACGTTATAGATTGGACTAACGTCTTGGAACACGGTGCCGAACGGAGATTTAGAAGCCGCCGCCGATGCGGGAGCATTCGGGAAAGCCATTAACGTTAAAGCGATAACAAGTAAGAATATGGTAACTCTCAGATTCCACTTCATCAATTGGTCTCCTTTTACTGAGATGTAATCTCTTAATTTGAATGCTATTATATGACAAATCCCCATCTATTTCTACCAATTTCAGCTAAAATTCTTCCAAAAATGCAAGCCATTCCATAGATAAACGCTCCAAAAAAACCGGTCCGCACGCGACCGGTTTCCGTATCTCCTATTAGCGTAGAGCATTCACCGGCCAACCATAGCCTTGAATCGGCTTCCGAGACTTACGAATGCCGATTAATAGGTAGAGGGGCGACAGAGACGCACCAATAAAAAACACGCTGCACCGAGTATCCCTCGGTACAGCGTGTTCTCTCAATTGATTATTTCAAAGCAGTTTCGCTGCCATAAAGCTTTTCCCATGCCGCTAGGCGCTCGTCGATAATCGCTTGACCGCCCGAATTGAGGTAATCCTTCATACCCGCATCGTATACAGAGTCAAACTTGTCGACTGGCGCTACAACAGCCTGGTCTAAGAAGGCATCGCGTTTCGCGGTAAGAGCTTGACCTTGACCTTCTTCAGCGGCGATTGCACCCGCTTTGGCGTTCTTGCCAATGCGTCCGTCATGAGTCGTAATTTGGTTCGCAACTTCAATGAGTCTGGAGTCAACGCCTGCATAACCGTTAGCAATGGACTTAACCGTCAATTCCAGGTTGCCGGTGTCGAGACCGTTGCTTGTGATCGTATAGTCGATATTAGCAGGCGAGTTCATGAGATACTCGTCAGTAGCTGCAATCGTCTTGTAGGAGCCGTCCGGCATTTTCTCGTGCGTCTTGCCTTCTTCGCCGAATTGCAGGTACACACGATTGTCGATCTTGGAGATCCAATCCAGGTAGAGCATCGAAGCTAATGGTTCTTTGTTCGTAGCCGGGAAGAATACTTTACGGTCAACTGGCGGCGACAAGAACTTGCGATATACGCCAGCTTCGTTCTTGAACGGCTCAACCGCGATATAGTTCGCATCCGGACCTACAAGCTTATGAAGGTTGGCCGTAATGCCGTCTTCACCGTTACGATACGGATAATCCCAGTTATGAATGAATGCGCCCACGAAGCCGGCTTTCATGAGATTGTCTTCCGTAGCATCTCCAGCAGGATAGAGCGGGAAGTCTTTCCATACGAGACCTTCGTTATACCATTTGTTCAACGTTCTGATGCCTTCTTTGTAATTCGGGTACAGAAGACGACGATCGTCAAAGCCGTAAACATACATGTCCTTGTCAGTAAGACCGTCAGGGAAGAAGGACGCTGTTAGATGATCTGTGCGCCAGCCGACGTCGAAGCTCGTGGAGAAAGGAATCATCTTGTCTGCGTCTTTGCCCAGAAGCGTGGAGGCGTTGTCCTTAAACGCTTTGAGCATGTTCTCGAACTCTTCCAGAGTCGTCGGTGCCTGGAGATTGAGCTTCTTCAACCAGTCCTCGCGCACGAAGGTATTGATGCGGTTCAGGATGTTCAAGCGAGCTTCCAGAGCCCACAGCGTTCCCGTGTTAGGATCTCTGTCCCAGTTGATGTTCGATTCAGTGAGTAATCCCCACAAGTTCGGCAGAAGATCTTTGTGCTCGTCAACGAGTGGAGCCAGATCCGTGATGCCGCCCATGTTGGCGTACGTTTGGACGGTTGGGTACGAATAGGTAACGGAGACGTCCGGCGCTTCGCCAGCGGCCAGGAGGTTGTTAATAACCTCGCCTTCCGTCCAGCGCGGTACAGGAACGAAGGTCACTTCTACGTTGTGATCGCGCAGCATTCCTTCTTTGATGTACTTCGTATAGACGTTGTCCTCCGGCTTCGTACCGCCGGTGTTGCCGCGATCGTAAATCTCTACCTTGATTTTGCGAGTCTCCTTGAATCTGAGATTGGAATCAAGGCCCAGCTTGTCGAGCTTCGCAGAAGCCTCGTCAGCTGAAGGTGAAGCCTGTTCGGATGCCGGTGGAGCGGATGAGCTTGCAGGGCTTGCCGGTTCATTGTTGTTGCCGTTGCTGCATCCCGCCAGAACGAGGCCGGAACAAAGCGCCAAGATGGTCAAAAACTTGGTTAAACGCATGCATGATCCTCCTTTTTATTTAAGCGTGTTACTCGATTTATAAAAATCGACAAGTCGATTTTTACCGTGGGCAAGTCATTATCCTTTTACGGCTCCGATCGTAACGCCGGAGATAAAGTACCGCTGCAACCAAGGGTATATGAGCAAAATCGGTACGGTTGCGAACACGACGGTTGCAGACTTAATGGATTCGGACAAGCCCGGGCTGGTAAAGCCCTCCTGCGTAGCCACCTCAACGCTGGTAACGCTATTGAGAATGTTAAAGAGCAGCAGCTGGATAGGATAGTAGTCTCTATTGCTCATGAACATCAACGCATCCGAGAACCCGTTCCAACGGCCAACCGCATAGAATAGCGACAGCGTTGCCAGCACGGGCATGGAAAGCGGCAAATAGACATTAATCAGAACTCTGAGAGGCCCTGCTCCGTCCAGCTCGGCGGATTCTCTGAGGCTCTCGGGAATGCCGAAGAAGAAGCTGCGCATGATGATGACGTTGAAGACGCTAATACTGCCTGGCAGAATCAGAACCAGAGGATTATTCAGCAGGTGCAGACCTTTCAGAAGCAAATAGGTCGGGATGATACCTGCATTGAAGTACATCGTAAAGATAATGATCGCGAGGATCAGCTTCCTGCCTTTGAGGTTGTCATAGATAAGCGGATAGGCGCACAGAATCGTCATAAACATGCACCACACCGTCGTGACGACCGTCAGAATCGCTGTCCACACTAGCGACCATGTGACCTTGGAATCCCCAAGCACGGCTGTATAAGCTTTAAAATCCAGGCCTACGGGCCACAGTAAAACTTCATTCTTCACCATGGCTTCCGCGGAGCTTAAGGATCGTGCCACAATATTCAACAGCGGCAGGAGGCAGGCCAGAATCACCATTACGCATATGGCAACGATGATCCAATCCCCTAATCTCGTTCTTTTTGACTTAACCATAGATTGAACAACCTCCTACCAGATGCCGCGATCGCCGAATTTCTTCGCCAGGGCGTTCGCCCCGAACAAGAAAATGACGCCAACGACGGATTGGAACAGACCGACAGCAGTGGATAGTGAGAATTGCAACCCGCGAATACCGTAGTTGTACACGAACACGGAGATAACGTTCGATACATCCGTCACCAGCTTGTTGCCAAGCGCATAAGGTCTGTCGAATTCGCTGCCCAGAATATGACCCAGGCTTAGAATGAGCAATACGATAATGGTAGGACGTAATCCCGGCAGCGTAATGTGCCAGATATTCCTCATTCGTCCCGCCCCGTCCACGGAAGCCGCTTCGTACAGCTCCGGGTTAATCCCCGCCATCGCTGCCAAATAGAGAATGGTGCCCCAACCGGCGCTCTTCCATATGCCGAGCGCAATGTAGGTCATTACCCAATTCGAGGAGTCATTCAGGAACGCAATGGATTCAAACCCCATCTTGTTCAACATGATATTGAAGAGACCCGAGCTAGGCGCAAAAAGCTGAAGTGCCATACCCGCAACGATGATCCACGACAAAAAGTGCGGCATATAGGCAATCGTCTGGGTTAAGCTCTTAAATCGTTTGAAGGCGAGTTCATTAAAGATGATCGCCAGAATAATAGGTGCCGGGAAGCCGAATACGAGATCAAGAAGATTAAGACCCAGGGTGTTCCTCACGGCGTATATGAAATCGCGGTTAGAGAACGCCTGAATGAAATATTGCCAACCATGATTGGCTGCCCATTCCATCTCGGATGGGCTCTTGACGATGCTGTATTTCTTGAAAGCGATCTGAATGTAGTTCATTGGGATGTAACGGAAAATGATAAAAAAGGATATCGGTAAGATCAACATCGCATAGAGGACCCAGTAACGTTTCAAGTATGCGAGCGATTTCCTACCCCCAACTGCTCTCCCTACTGCAGCGCTTGCCGACATATCATCACCTCGCCTAGTAGATTGTTCTGCCTTGCTCGTCCGCAATACCCGACTTGCGCAAGAAATAGGTGTTTACAATGTCCCGCCATTCCTTGGCATGCTCCGATTGTTCTTGCAGACGATCCAGCACGCTTGTATACCGATCGCTGTCTATTCTGCCTTGCAAGCCTCGCCAGGTGTCCACCAGGGTGTCCGCCTGCTCGGCACCTTCGAAATGCGTGTCATATATGTGCTGGATGACGGTCTTGCCAGACTTCAATACATGCGTATAGGGCACGTGGTGGAAGAATAGCAGCAGTTCGTCCGGACAGCTCTCGATATTATCGAAGCATGCGGCAACCTTATCATGATACTGTCCCGTATAACCGGTACCCGTCTCTACGGTCCGATCCACTCCGATCCCGTGACAGTCGGCATAATGGTAGGTCCCCCACTTCGAATATTCATATCCGTCGACGTTCGGGCCGTAATGATGGTTGGGATTGACCATCCAGCCCACACCGAGCGGCGACGTGTAATTCTCGTAAATGGTCCAGGAATCGAGCAGCATGCGGCAGATCGTCGCGACGACGACCGGGTCGTGTCCGAACGTGATCCGCACCCATTCTTCGGCAATTTCCTCCGCCGTGAGCTCCGGATTCCATGTCAAACGGCCGTAACCGTAGTAATTGGCCTGTGCCAGCAGGTGACCGGTCCAATTCAGGTCGTCCCCGATATTGGATACGGCGGCGATTCCGCCCAGCTGCCTGCCGAACAGCTCGCCCGTCGCCGCTTTCGACACCGTCGAGCCTTCTCCCCGCGCGTAAGTGTCGAAATCGAGGACTTCCTTCCATTGCGGCACCAGGAAGCACAGATGCTTCTGTTGCCCCGTATACTCCTGGGTGATCTGCAGCTCCAGCACCTGATTCGTATGCTGCAGCCCGCCGAATAGCGGGGAAGCAGGTTCCCGGACCTGGAAGTCCATCGGACCGTTCTTGATCTGCAGGATGACGTTATCTGCGAACTTGCCGTCCAGCGGACGAAAATGGTCGTAGGCGGCACGGGCACGGTCGGTCTTCCGGTCGCGCCAGTCTTGCAGGCAGTTATACACGAAGCAGCGCCAGATCAAGATGCCGCCGTAAGGGCCTAGCGCCTCGGCTAGCATGTTCGCCCCGTCCGCGTGGTCGCGTCCGTAGGTGAACGGTCCCGGCCGGAACTCCGAATCGGCCTTTACCAGGAAGCCGCCGAAGTCGGGGATGAGCCGATACACATCAGCTGCCCTGTCTGCCCAGAATCGTCTCACCTCCGGGTCGAGCGGATCGGCCGTCGTCAGCCCTCCGCATTCCATCGGACTCGCGAAATTCACGCTCAAGTAAAGCCGGATGCCATAATCTCGGAATATATCGGCTATGGCCGCCACCGACGGCAGCAGCTCGGGCGTAATCAAGTTCGTCTCCGTCTCGTGCACGTTCACGTTGTTGATGGTGATGGCGTTAAGTCCTACGGCCGCCATCATCCGCGCGTAATCCCGAATGCGCTTGCGGTCTGTCACGAATCTCCCATGCCGGTAAAATATCGAAAGCCCCGCGTATCCCCTCTCGATGCTGCCGTCCATGTTGTCCCATTGATTGATCATCCGGAGCTTGGCGGTCGGCCTCTCGATCACGCGGAGATCGTCCAGACTGTGACCGGTCTGCATCAGACGAAGGAAATGGAACGCCCCGTAGAGCGCGCCCCGGTCCGTTCGGCCGGCAATCGCAATGTATGTCCGCCCAGGTTCTCGAACGGTCTGGAGTACGTAACCTTCCTCTCCGAGTTCCTCGAGTTCAGCCGCCTCCACCGTCCCCTGTAATGCGGCGAGGTCCCCCGCCACAATCCGGAGAAAGCGCGGGAGTGTCCCGCTTCCGACCACCCGGGGCGTTGTGCCCAGCATCGATCCGATTCCGTTCACGAGCTCCGCGCAGGCATTCGCCAGCACAGGCGACGACTCCGAACAGGACATGACGATTTCGCCGCACCATGAGGTATACTCCATCGCATGATTCAGATCCAGCGGCGGATATCGAAGCCATGCTTGGTACGCTTCCCCCACGCCCTCCCCGTTTCGGCTTGTCGACTCCAGAACGGTCTTGCTGTCAGTTTTCAATTCGTTTTCCTCCAAATCAGTCTTGCAACAACTCAACCTTTAAAAATGATGAAATATGCAGAAAACTTGAGTTATATCGCAGAATAAGTCAGCTTTTTCGTGGGATAAGTAAATCCTATTGCTAAAATTATAGGGTTAAGCGCTTTCACTATCCATAGAGCAAATAGATATTTTTTGTAATTATTAAATATCATCGTTCATTTTTATAAGGTGGGATGGTAAGATGAATACAGGTTGCATCCTCCGACCGCATCGCGTGCTTCGGGGTGATAAGCAGCAAGGACGGTGAATCTCATGGATACAGACTTGGAAAGGCTGCAGGATCTAGTCCCGAACGTCATTTTCTTCGTGGACCGGAGATGCTATCCGGATTGGGAAATCGTCAACCAAACGATCGATTTTCACGATCTTACCTTCATTGTGGAAGGAAAATCCTACTATTACGTCGACGGAGTCAAACACACCATCGAAGCCGGCGATGTCATCTACATTCCCGTGGGCAGCGTGCGCGAGGCGCATACGTCCAGGAAAAACCCGATGCACTCCTACGCCTTCAATTTCAAGTGGCTGCCCATCGAGAACACGGAACCGCTCCCGCTTCAGACCGTGACGAAGAACGTCATCACGAGCGAGATGATCGGGTACTTCAAGCAGTTCACGCACGTCTGGCTGAGCAGGCAGCCAGGTTACGCCATGCAGGCTCGGGCTTTGTTCATGCTTATCATCCACCGGCTGCTGACGATCACGAACCGGGATACCGCGCTGATGAGAGCCGATCATCGAGTGAATCAAGTGCTTGCGTACGTCGCCGAGCATTATCCCGAGGAGCTGGACTTGGGCGGATTGGCCGATATCGTGGGCCTTCACCGGGTGTATCTCGGGAAGCTGTTCAAGCAGAATATGGGGTGCTCGTTCAAGGAATATCTGAACATGATCCGGATCAACAACGCGGAGATGCTGCTGACAACCGGCGGATTCTCCGTCACGCAGGTCGCTGAACGGTGCGGCTTCCGGGATATTTCGTATTTCAGCAACGTGTTCAAGTCGGTGAAAGGCTATCCGCCTTCGACCGTATCCAAGATTCAGCAGCCCGATTGATCTCAGCACAAATAAAGGGGCGTAGTAGGTTGCCAATCAGCAACCTACTACGCCCCCTTCAAATTGCATCCGACGCGGTCTTCAGGCTCTTATTCTTCCCGCGTGATCACCGTATTTTCCCCAATAGCTTGTGAAAGTGCCTGAATTAATAGTTGTAGCGACGACAGGATATTGGCATCCGTTACATGACCATCCTGCGAGACAATCCTACTGACGAATGGAACGGAAAGGGATGCTTCGTCCGGTATTGCCGCATCCATCATCTTAAGTGTCTGCATCAACGATTGCCGTGCCGATGTGCCTCCGTCCGGGTGTGGAGACGCGCTAATGACCGCAGTCGGCTTATTCATAAACTCGCCCGAAGAGACGATCCAATCCAGCGCATTCTTAAGCGAACCTGGCACCCCGCGCGCATATTCCGGAGTACAGATGATTATCGCATCCGCCGCTTTAAGCTCCTTCCGCAAATCGCGTACCGCCTCATGTGCCTGAACGTCGTCACCGTCTAGATCCGGATTGAAATGAGGCAGCGACGCGAGCCCTTGATACATTCGAAACTCCGTGCCTACCGGCAACATTCCTCCGACTGACGTCAACAACCGTGAATTGGAGGATTGATCACGCAAGCTTCCGGATATCCCTAACACAATAGGGTTTGGTTTCTTCAACTGGTTCACCCTCTTCTCAATCTGTTAAATATCAATATAAACCTTGACACTAATGTCATAGTCAAGGTTTGATGATTTCGAGGCATAAAAAATACAAAGCGAACAGATTCCCATTCCACGCCATGGCTGTCGGGCGCACAGCACGAAGGACACCCGAGGGGTGTCCTTCACAGATCCTAGACCTATAAATTACGAATTGCTCGGTTGCGCCGGCAAATCCTTCGATCTCTTGCTTCTCACGACGCCAAGCCAGACGACAGCCACCAGCATCGCGCAGGATACGACCATCGAAGCGAGATACAGACCATTGAAGCCGTTGCCTACCGCTTCGTGCAGCGTATCCTGCAGGATCTCCCTAATCTGCGGATCCGGAATTTGCGCAATACCCTCTTTAATTGAAGTTGCATCCGTAGATTTCGGCATATGGCTCATCATCTGGTCTACACCCGAGATGTTCGCTGCCTCAAGGTTATCCTTCACCTGAGTCCCGAAGTCCGAGAAGGCTCTTGCCAGGAATCCCGCGTAGATCGTCGGAGCGAGCGTCATGCCCATCTGTCTGAACAGAGAACTGGTGGCCAGGGAAATCCCCTTGTTATCTCCTGCATGCTCCGAGACGAGCACGTTGATCGGCGCACCAAGCATAATTCCGAAGCCTAAGCCGACAAGGCAGCTCGCGATAATCATTTGCCACCCTGAATCGACCCACAGCGGGAACAGCAAGAATCCGACAATCGCGAGAACGCTGGCCAGTACCAACGTATAAATCGGACCCTTCTTATCGACTAGCGCCCCGCCGCCCCCTGCACCTATACCCGAAGCAAGCGCAAGCGGAGTGAACCAATAGCCGGCTTGGGCGCTACTCACGTTCAAGAACTGCTCCACGAAGCCGGGAATGAAGATCACAGATGCCAGAATAGCGCCCGAGAAGAAGCTTAATAGCAAGGCGAGTCGGAACGTACTTCGGCTCATAAGCTTCAGGGGCAGTACCGTCTCTTGTCCCGCTTTGTGAACGCGTTGTTCAATCGCGATCAGCGCCAGGATGAGCACGATGCTCCCGCCAATCAAGCTTAGGAACGTGGCGGAGCCGAGACCGCTTAGCAGATCGACCCCATCTAGCTTCGTAAAGGTGAGCATCAATAACACCATAGCGCCTGATAGCGCCGTAATCCCGCCGAGATCAAGCTTCGTTCTCTGCAAGGTTTGTTGTTCGTGAATATATTTCCATCCCACGAGGAACAGAATAATAGCCACCGGCACATTGATCAGGAACAGCCAATGCCAGCTGCCCGTCAGATCCAAGATGAACGAGCCTACGTTCGGACCGAGAATCGCCGCAATCCCGTTCATTCCTCCGAGCATCCCTAGCGCACGGCCTTGTCTCTCCTGGGGAACCGTGTTCAGTACATAGGAGCTTGCGATAATGAAGATGCCGCCACCTCCCATGGCTTGAAGGAAACGCGCCGCCAGGAAAAAGGAGAAATTCGGACTCAGCGCGACAAGCAGCGAGCCGATACCGAACAATGCGACTTCGCATAAGAATAGCGATCGCCTGCCGTAACGGTCTGACAGCTTGCCTACGATGGGCACGCTAATAGCGAGCCCAAGCGTATAGACGGTGATCGTCCAGGCCCCCCAGGTCTGAGATACGGCAAAGGAACTAATCAGCGTCGTAAGCGACGAAGTGATAATTCCGTTGTCGAGCGCGGCCATGAAGACGCCCACTGAAAACAGGATCAGCGACCACTTGATATCGTTTTTCATCGGTTGTACCTCCTTATGTTGCGGGTCGTATAAATCCGTCCGTCCACTTTTATTGACACATGTGTCAATTTAATCAGTAATTACATTAGACAATATCCCAAACAAAGTTGTCAAGTCGATTGCGAGGCCGCCGTTACCCTGTTGCGCCCGAGCGCCTTGGACATATACAGTCGTTCGTCAGATACCGTAGTCAGTTCTTTCTCATCGCGGATCTGATCGGCCATTCGTTCCGCGCAGCCTATACTCACCGTCACAATTCCGCTGTCTCTGCCTAAGCTCTCCATTCTCTCGTGTTCAACGGTGCGGCGGATTTCTTCAGCGATCCGCTGTGATGCTTGCAAGCTGTAGCCCGGCAGGATAATCGCGAACTCCTCGCCGCCATATCTCGCGAATGTCACGTCATCCGGCAGCAATTGTTTAATCAATTGGGCAATACGAAAGAGAAGCTCATCCCCCTGTACATGACCGTAATAATCGTTATATTTTTTATACTCGTCAATATCCAACAGAATTATGCTTAGGCATTCATTATGCCGGGCGGCTGTCTCGAAGTTCTCGGAGATCGTCGCATTGAACTTATGCCGATTGTAAATACCCGTTAAGGAATCTAGATTCACTTGCCTCTTGAGTTCCTCGTTCGCCTGATTCAACTGAAGGGTCCGCTCCTTCACCAGCTCGTCCAGCTTACTATTGAGAACCTTTAATCTGTCCACATGGTTAACATAGCTTCTACATAGCGAGAATAATACCAGCAATACATTGATCATGATCATCGGGTTCGCAATGGGCGGGGAATAGATGAACCCGAGCGCATTGAAATACTCGCCAATATATCCGACAATAACGAACAGAATGCCGAGCAATAGCGATTTGGCCAGATCCAGCTTCAATTTTAACGCCTTGTACATAATCCAGATGTTGTAGAAAATGAAAAACATCGCGAAAGGAAACGCGCTAAAGAACAGCGTGTGGAAAACCTTCGGCTCCGTAAATGTGGAAAGAACGGCAATGGATAGGAAGACGACCAAATTGGCAATAATAATCTTCCTCGAAAATAACTTGTTATACAAGAAATAGATGAAGAGGGCGTACAGCGCAAAAGAAATGGATGTAGATATATACTCGACTCTTGAAGCCGCCAAGTACGAGATGGAGAAGGGCAAATCATTGTACAGATACGGTACGGTTACGAGTCCGCGAACCGCAATGCCAATCGCGAATAAACCGAACGCTAAGAACATTTTCTCATTGCGATTCATCAGACCGATCGTTAACGTCGCAATGCCTACGATGAAGATAATCGCTTCGACGAGTACCGTCAGATACCGGCCCGATAGATGCAAACGTTCAAGCGTATCCAGATCCCCAATGATCGGAGCCGCTGAGAATCCGCCCCGTATTTCGCCATAACTCGAGACTTGAACGGCAATCTCAACCGTAGACGAAGTTGGAATGAAAGGAACGGTAACCGTCTTCAAGCCGGTCTCATGCTCACTGGCGTTCGTCCCGACCTTCCCAACCTCCTTCAACTTCTTGCCATCGATTCGGCAATTGAACAATCGGCACATCGCCCGAAGGCGCCTGTGCCGCTGTAATAAACCGCTCATGATAAAAAAGCCAGCCATCTTTCACTTTCTCTTGATAGCCGGCGGCCGAAGCATGCGAAGGAGCGAATCCTGCGCAACCTATGAGGAATACAAGTAGAATAAGCCATTTCGTTCTCATTGATCTCGCCCTCTATCATGCTGCTAAACTTAAATGCTATAGACAAGATAACTATAGTAATAGGATATTACTAATTTGAAATACATGCCAGTACATGTTAAGGAATTATTATGAAAATATTTACAATTAATTGGGTTGGCGTTCGCTTAACGCAGTTGGCATTTTTTCCATTCGATTCTTGCGGGATTTGCTTCGTTCACAATCGCTATAGCTTGCAGGTCCGCCGTATAGTCCGCGCAGACTTCATCCGTGATTTTGTCGTATACTTCATTCTCCGCGTTCAATCCCACACGATCAAAGGCAATTGCCGCCGCTGCGTAAAAGAACATTTCTAACGTGTGGTTCAGGATATAGATGGATGACGTTGCCTGACCGATGGCACGTGCCGCTGCTTGAGCGGCGGGGTCGCCGTTCAATTCTCGGGCAACGACATCGCAATCCTTCATGAGTACATCCTTTACCGCGAATAAATCTGTGCTGCCGTTGAGGCAGTCGCGGGCCACTTGCAGAGCGTTTCGCGGGCGGTTCTCGTTAGGGCAACGTCGCTCGAATATTGCCAGAAGCTTGTGTTCGGCGAAATCCAAACACCATTGGCGCAAAGTGACTTCACTTTGAGTTTCCATCAGATCCTGCAGCTTGCAAATATGCGGTGATACTTGGCCAGAGTAGCCAAGGGTTTTGCGTTTCATTTTCGGCATAGTATTGTCCTTTCCGTGCGGTGAATGGGCTCTGCTATCTAAGCGACAAAGGTGAGATGGTTCGGAATTTGAAATACTTTTTTTGTGCTCAATATTAAAATAACGGGTATCTGGGTTGACCTCAGATGCCCGTTATTTTTTATGACCTATACACTTTTCACTCCACTAGAGATGGTTGTGCTTGCAACGGCTTAGCGTACATTTTACTAAGTATAATCGTTTGAATGATAATGAAAATACCACCTACCGCCCAATATAACGGCAACGCAGCCGGCATTGCAAAAGAAAACGCACCCATCATGATCGGGGACAACAATCCGATGAAAGCCATTTGGTTATTTTGATTTTGCTGATATTGCGCTGAAACAGATTGCGATACGCGGAATTGAACGTAATATACCGCAGCGGCAATAAACGGCAAGATCAAGTCCCTTTCGCCCAGGCTAAACCATAGAAAATCGTGTGCCGCGATCTCTGGGGTACGACGAATGGCGTAATAGAATGCGAGGGTGATTGGCCATTGAAGAAGCATCGGCAAACACCCCATGTTCAAGGGATTGAATTGGTGCTTCTGGTAGAGCTGCATCATTTCAACTTGTTGTTGCCTTTTGGCTTCTGCGCTGACGTCGTTCTTGTACTTTTCTTTAAGCGCGGTTAACTCCGGCTGGAGAACTGCCATCTTCTCCTTCATTGCCATTTGCTTCTTCGTTTGATTCATCATGAGCGGCATGATTGCGATTCTAATGATTAAAGTCATCAGCACGATTGATAGTCCGTAGTCTCCATGAAACGTATTTGCGATAAATTTGATCAAGTATGAGAACGGAATAGCGAATCGTATCTAGACTGACTCCGGCGAAATCCGCCAGTTGCCTAATCGATAAATTGGCGTCCGACAGTTCATCACCCGTCTTTCGGTTTGTATATCTTTATCATACAAAGTGGAGTTAACTCCATGTCAAGACTATTAGGGACCGTGCAGCATCTAAATGAATGTCAATAGCCCGTAATAAATGACTTTAAAATTGTGGTTGCAAAGTGTAGAATAATAGTAAAGAAACAAAGAAAACTTATCGTAAAGAAAATTGGAATACGGAAATCGATGGAGGGGTATACTATGGCAATAGCCAATGAGGCGGTGAGCCACATGGAATGGAAACGGGCGCGCGTATCTCAAAAGCGCCAAGTAACAATCCCGCAAAAACTATTCGAGCAGGCCGGCATCAAAGACGAGGTTGAATTCAGTATCAGGGGAACCCACATTATCATGCGTCCTGTACGCGACAATGTTGGCAATGACTATTTTTCGGATTTGATACTAGCCGATCTTATCAAAGAGGGTGTTTCAGGGGACGCGTTGCTGATCAAGTTCCGCGAGAAAACGAAGGAATTACATGGCGCGATAAAAAATATGTTTGCCGAATCCGCGGAAGCTGCCCGTAACTTCGATGGCACTGACGAGACCGAAGAAATATTTGGCGACAAGTCGGAGGATTAAATGCTTCCTATTCTGTACCTTCCGCCAGCCAAAAAATATTTCAAAAAGCTCGTTGAGAAGCCGCTGAAAGACACATACCACAAAGCAATTTTAGAAATCCGGACGGATCCATCGATTGGGGAAATGAAAACTGGCGATCTTACAGGAGTGTTCGGGTATGACATCTATTACCGAGGCACGAATTACGAGATCGCATACCGTATCGAGGAAAACGCAGACGGAGAGCTTGTCGTCGTAATCCTTGCCTGCACTAGGGAAAATTTCTACGAGGAATTAAAGCGATATTATACACGCTAAGCCGCCGAAAGGCGGCTTTTGTCATTCATGAAGCTAAGGGGCGGAAAAAACGCGTTCAAGCTGGAAATCCGAAGCAACTTACAGTGTGGCTAAGCGGATTGTCTTATATGCCGAATGACAAGTCGTTGCGATAGCATTAAAGGATGAAAATTATTCGTTAGACAGTAACGTCTGGAATACATGGTTCGATTTAACGTCGCAGCATGCTACGTTATTAGTGGTGAATTCAAACACCATTGGCGCAAAGTTACTTCACTTTGGGTCTTTCATTTTCGGCATTGTACCATCCTTTCTATGGCGCTGGTATTTAGCTCCTCTTACTTGGACGTACAAAAGCCGGCGAGCTACCATGAGGTGCTCGCCGGCTTCTTGAATTCTCCTTGCTAATCGATAAGCTTGGACTTCACCATCAACCGCTCCACGATCGTCGCCGTTTCAGCGCGGGTAATTGGACTCTCGGGGAGTAACCCCGCACCACTGCCTCGAATCAAATCAAGACTTAACGCCTCCAGCATAGCCTGCTTCGACCAACCGCTTACCTTGGAACCGTCCGCGAATGCGGATAAAGCGGTCGATGCATCCATGTCGTCTACATTCGCGCTCAGACCGGTCCATTGCATGACTCTAGCGATCATTACAATCGCTTCTTCACGCGTAATCGTCTGATCCGGGCGGAACGTTCCGTCTTTATAGCCTTGCACGATGCCATACTCGTAGGCTTGGGCTACAGCCCCCGTATACCACGCACCAGGCTTTACATCTCGGAATGCATTCGTAGCGCCGCTGTCGGACAGACCCAATGCTCTTACTACAATCGCGGCAAATTCGGAGCGTGTGATCGCGGCATTCGGATTATAGCGTGTATGATCCACTCCAGTAACGACCATCCGCGACGCCATTTCATTCACTGCGTCCTTGGCCCAATGTCCGTCCATGTCCGCGAACGTCATCGGGTGCCAGATCAAGGCGTATGTGCTGTTCGTCAAGCTGCTAACTACTGCGTAATACTTCCCATCACGAATGGTTACGTAGGTCGGTACATGATGGGTCTCCCCGTCTGCGTCAACAACAATTGCAGTCGTGATCCTGCTCAGGTCCATACCATCCGGCAGCAGAATCTCTCGTTCTACATACGAACTGAACTTATCCACTTCCACTGTCTTGCCGCCCGACGTCGCAGTCACCATGTAATCGATCGGCGGCGCGACGATGCTGAACATGCCTGTCTCCGCTGCGTTCTCCACAAGCTTAACCTTTTCGGAACGGCTCCTCGCAATATCCACATGGACAACGATGTCCTGCAAATTCACTTGCGAGCCTAGCTGCTGTGCCACGCGATCGATGACGATCTGTGCCGCAGGCAGCTTGTAGTTCCCAACAGGAGTCTGCACTTCGAGTACCGCCTGCTTGTTCTCCATCGCTTTCACCGCAGCCCCGGTCAACAATGTAGACACTTTGTCAGCGTCCGCAGTCGAAGCAGGAATCACAATAACCGGCTTGTCTCCCGCCTTTGCGAGCTGCGCCTCCAGCTTGGCAGCGTCGATCGTCGCCGTCAGCGCGATCTGTCCGTTCTCCTTCGTGGAGACTGCTGTTGCGATCTGATCTTGCGGCTTACCGTCTACGATCACCTCGAATCCGGTCTGCGAGTCTTGATCGCCACCGGATGTGGATCCAGGAGGAGGAGGAGGAGGAATATATACATCCGGCGAGCTCCTAACCGCCATGACTGTATAGGTCTGCGTTGTCATGCCATCCGGAGCTGTTACCACAATATTAATCGGGTTAGACCCTACTAATAAGTTCGAAGCGCTATAGGTATATACACTGTCGGTTACTGAGCTGTACACGGCCCCCGTAACCGTGAACGTTGTGTCCGGATCTGCTTTGGTTATGGAAACATTCAGACTGGTTACGGAGTTAGCGACATTCACGTTGTAATTCAGATGAGTTGGTGTAAAAGCTGGCGACAATGTCCCCTGATCAACGGATATGCTCGACAACTGCGCAGAGGGAGTATATTGCAGAATCGTCCCTCTATCCCCCACCACTACGTACGAGCCATTGCTGTATGCGGCTTTATAGAAAGTAGTGGTGGTGCCGCTCGTGTGGTTCGTCCAGCTCGCTCCGTCACCGGAAGTCAGAATCGTTCCACCTTGCCCTATCGCGATATAGGTACCGTTGCTGTTGAATACGCCAAGAAGATGCCGAGTGGTGCCGAGTGCAACGCTCGTCCAATTCGCTGCGTCACTGGAGCTCAACATCGTTCCACCTATACCCACTGCCACATACATGCCGTTGCCATAAGCGACGCTATAGAGATTTCTTGTGGTTCCCGATATGCGGCTTGTCCAGCTCGCTCCATCAGTGGAGGTTAATATCGTTCCGCTTTGTCCTAACGCCATATAAGTGTCGTTGACATAGGCGACGCCACTAAGCATAAGAGCGGTGCCCGACACGCGGCTCGTCCAAATCACTCCGTCGTTAGAGGTCAATATCGTTCCGCCCTGCCCCACCGCCACATACATGCCGTTGCCGTAGCTGACTCCATTAAGCACATTAGAGGTGCCCGACGTACGGCTCATCCAGCTCGCTCCGTCACCGGAGGTCAGAATCGTACCATTATCCCCCACCGCTATATACATACCGTTGCCATAAGTCACGTCATATAGAAAATTAGCCGTACCCGACGTGCGCCTTGTCCAGCTCGCTCCGTCAGTGGAGGTCAAGATCGTTCCGACACCTCCCACCGCCACATACATTCCGCCTCCATAGATGATGCCATTAAGAGAATTCGTTGTGCCCTTTATGTGATACGTCCAGCTTGCTCCATCGCTAGAGGCCAAGATCGTACCGTAATCTCCCACAGCCACATACATACCGTTGCCGTAGGTGACGCCGTTAATAATTTTCTCGAATTCGGATATGCGACTCGTCCAATTGAATCCGTCAGTGGAGGTCAAGATCGTCCCATTAAACCCCACCGCCACAAATAGGTCGTTGTCATAGGTGACGCCTCTAAGATCATCCGCTGTACCCGACGTGCGGCTCGTCCAGCTCTCTCCATCATTGGAGGTAGCGATCTGGCCATCTATCCCCACCACCACAAACGTGCCGCTCCCGTAGGCCACGCCATTAAGCTCTTGAGTAGCGCCCGTGCGGCTCGTCCAGTTCACTCCATCATTGGAGGTCACTATGAGTCCAGCATTCCCCACCGCCACATATGCGCCGTTACCGTAGTCGATGGCATTAATAGAAGTCGCAGTACCGCTCGTGCGGCTCGTCCAGTTCACTCCATCACTGGAGAACAATATCGTTCCACCCAACCCCACAGCCACGAACGTGCCATCGACGTAGGTAATATCATAAAGATCCATCATCGTGCCAGGATCTCGGTTAATCCAGAGCTCCCCGTCGCTGGAGGTTAACACCGTTCCGGCCTGCCCCACCGTCACGAACGTGCCGTTGCCGTAAGCGACATCAACAAGTGTCCTCTCGGTACCCGATGTATGTGTCGTCCAGTTTTCTCCATCGATTGAAGTTACGATCGTTCCATTTGTGCCCACTGCCACATACGTGCCGTTGCCGTAGGTCACGTCACTTAAACTATTACTCGTGGGCAAAGGGCTCCGGATTATCCAATCATCAAACTCAGCAGCCGAAGCGAAAGTCGGAATGATACCTGCTAGCAGAGAGAATAGCACTAGCATAGAAGTCAAACGTCTTATCATCGTAGCAATCGCTCTCCTTTCTAAGATGCAAATTTGATCATTACCTTTCATTAATCCGTTGTAACTACTTGCTTTCCGATCATATCATAGATAATATTAGCCTTCATCCATTTAACGCTAACTATCATTGTCTATTCGAATTTGACCAGATAATATATTTACTATGTATTCAACCCAGAATTACTGGAGGGTGTTGACCTCGAGGCAAAAAAATACATCGCCGGGGCATACGAGCCGCACGACGATGTACTCACGATCTTTATACTGTTATACCTTGCCATGCCCTGAATATAAGGCTTGAGTGCTGTATAGTTTCCTTAAAGAACATTCCACTCTCGGGCCCGTTGCACCGCCTGCATTCGATTGCTCGCTTCGAGCTTTCGATAGGTATTCTTAATATGAAATTTGACGGTATCGGTCGTAATAGTCATCCTATGAGCGATTTCCTTATTGGACAATCCGTCCACCAGGAGCGTAAGCACCTTGACTTCTTGAACGGTGAGCACCGGTTTCTCTGCTTGCTCATCTCGATGTTCTCTTGTAATCAACGCTATTAGATGCCGGATATAGACTTGAGATCCCCCCTGCGGTCGAACGCCTCCTCTTCCGAGAAGTTTGGCAAGCATCTCCGCCATCGGTAATCCCTCGTCGACGAAGCTTCGAATATATCCTTGCGGTTCCGCTTTACTTAACGTACGTTCCAGTATTGGAAGCGCGTCTTCTATGCGCCCCGCACGCCACAGGGTTACGCTATACGCAACGGCAAGTCGAATCTGATCGCGTTGGAAGAGACTAGAAGCCGCTAATCTATCGAGCTTATTCAGCAGGATCAGCGCTTCTTCGAATCTATTGTCTGACGCGAGTACGCGCGACAATATCAGATACTCAGGCACACGGTCCAAAGTTACATCGTCTTCATGCGAGAGCCCATTCGACTCCATCCAATCCCGTGCAGGCTGCGGCATGTCCAGGAATAAAGAGAGATAGGCTCGTTCGGAATTGATTTTCTGTATGAACAGCGGGTAGTCGGGGGAGACAATCTCTGCCTCCAATCTCCGAAGCTGCTCCAACGCTTGATTCGGGCGGCCTCGCACCCGATGAATCCTCGAGGCCGTAATGGCCACATCCACCATTAACCGGGCATAGGTCTGCAAATCCTCTCGTTGTTGCGCTTCATATGTGATTGTCTCGGCTTCTTCCAATCGATTCAATTCATATAATAAGCAGCCATAAGCGGCGTACATATACCCGATAAAAGGAAATTGCCGTTTGTGCCTCCAAGCTTGAATCCATCGCAGGAAGAACGGCTCGGCTTCGCGCAGATTACCGATAATCGCCAACAGATCATTCATGGTTTCATTGCCGCGATAGCGATTTCGACCCATTAACTGGAGAGAACTGCCTTCGGGCATGAGTTGTTCGGCTAGCTCAAAACCGCTCGATGCCCGCTCAAGATCCTGTTGCAGGAAAGCGACAACTCCGCAGAAGAAATGAAGATTGCCCATTGCGATCCGCCATTCCTCTGGATGTAGCCGGTTCCGAAGCTCGTCGAACCGGGTATTAGCATGCTCTGCCTGTTGGTACGCCTCACTCCACCGTCCGCCGACGACCAATGCGGAGATCGAGAATAACGTCAGCCTCGGATTGTCGGCCCATGAATCTTCCGGCAAGGCGGATACCCAACGCCTAAGCGCAGAGACATTCGCCTGCGTGAAGACTGACAGGTTATTCTCAATGACTCGGATGGCGTCCACGTAACGTCCTCCGTTGATATAATGCTCCACCGCTTCTTCGCGGAAGCCATTCGCCTCGAACCACACAGCCGCACGAAAATGCAATAGAGCGAGTTTCTCCGGGTTTGTCCGGATCAGAAGCTGCTTTAAGAAGAGACTTAGCAAATGATGATACCGATACCATTGCCGTTGATCATCGAGCGGTATGAGGAACAAATTTAAGCGTTCGAGTTCATCCAATTGCTCTTCGCTGTTCGAGTGGCCCGTAACGGCTTGACACAACGAAGAGTTCATCCGGTCGAGGACGGAGGTTTCCAACAGGAAGCTGCACAAAGGATCGGCAAGATTGGAGAATACTTCCTCAAGCAAATAATCGAATATCCTATGCTGTCTCCCATCAAGCCGGCGAACGGACTCGTCCAGATTCTCGCTTCTTCTCAGAGATATAGCCGCAAGCTGCAGACCGCTAATCCATCCTTCGGTCTGACGAACAAGCTTGGTCGCCTGCGATACCGTCAGCATAAGCTCCGTTGCTTCTCGGAAGAAGGCAATGCCTTCGTCTATATGAAATTGCAAGTCTTGCATGTCTACTCGGTGCAGCTCGCCTTTTGCCGATAACCTTGTAACGGGAAAAGGTAGCTCCGTGCGGCTTGCGATGCACAATCGTACAAGAGAAGGCAACCGTTCCACGAGATAGACCAGAGAATCGTGGATGGCGGGTAGCTCGATCCGGTGGTAATCGTCGAGGACGATTGTCAGCTCTTCATTTAATAAGGTGAATTCATTGAGCAGCGCTTGAATGGCAAGCTCCGAGTGCGTGGATGCCCCGCCTTCCAATAACGGAACAATTGATGAGCCGAATTCCGGAACATGCCGCTTAATCGAGGCGAGAATATAGCGCCAGAAGGTCGCCCAATCGTTATCCGAGCGATCCAGAGACACCCAAGCCGCCAGCGTTTCATTCCGCAATACCCACTCGCTTAGCGCCGTCGTTTTTCCGTAGCCGGCTTGGGCCGAGACAAGAATTAGCTTTGCGCCTTTTCCCTCGTCTAGCAAGCGCATTAGTCTTGGGCGATTAATGATCGTATGACTGGATCGGGGGATATGCAGCTTCGTCGTGAGGATCATACCAGACATCCTTTGTCAGAAAGAGTTGGCCTTTAATTTAGTATAACTGCTCCCCTCGGAAAACATTGTAGAAAAGTGGCGTTAACCCTCTACTAACCTACCCATATAGGTAGCTATTTTTCCAAAATGCCCCTTCATATAATAAAGAGAAAGTCAGTATGGAGGGAAATAATATATGATTTATTGGAAAACACACATGACATTCTATAGGCGCGCTTGCCTGATGCTCTTAATTGCTACACTTATTCCATTCGCGCTATCGGCGAAATCGTTCGCGTATGCACCCTATCCTCAGTCGTTTGTAACTTACAATGGGAACGGCGCCACAAGCGGCGTTGCTCCTGAAGCAAGCCAATTCGGTCTAGGAACCGTCACTTTGTCCGGACCGGGATCGTTGGCCAAGGCAGGCTACACATTCCTCAATTGGAACACCGAAGCGGACGGCACAGGTATAAGTTATAACGCCGGCGCAACTGTAAAATTCGATTTTTCGTGCACGCTATATGCCCAATGGGATGCTTTAGTTAACCCAATAACTCCAAAAGTAGCCCCATTCGATCGAAATACGACGGCTTCGGGGTACTTGGACGTTATGACGACTCTAACCGAATCTGCAGCGACAGTCTTGAGCGTTACGAACGGCGCTAGCACGTTAAACTCCGGAACAGATTATATGCAGTCCGGCGATCTCATCACGATCAAGAAAGAGTATTTAGCCGCGCAGCCTATTGGAACCACTGTGCTTAGCATTGCGCTAAGTTCCGGTTCTGTTGCGACTTTCAGGGTATCGGTAACGAACTCGTATTTGCCCAAAGACATCTTGTCAGCTTCCTTTAGCGCTGCGGAAGTGCCGAATCAGAGTCCTCAGACGCCCTACACAATCTCGAATACCGTGTTTTCCTTCGTTCCCTATGGTACCGACATGACGCACTTAACGCCGATATTATCGATTTCGCCGAACACGGTCGTGACTCCTGGTGGTGCGCAGGATTTTAGTCACGGCCCTGTAACCTACACGGTCACATCCACAATCGATGGAACAACCAAGGATTGGGAATTTTACGTCCAGGAAGAGCCGAAAGCCTTCGTTACTGGAAGCTTCACCGAGGCTTCGTCCAATGATGGCACAGTCGATGGCATCGTAACGGTGGAACTGAAGAACGCCACCTTAGCCGACCCAATGGACACGGACTACATCCATAACGGCAAAATCGTCGTCACGAATGTGCCCGCCGGGCTCACAGCCGTGGCGACCAAGACAGCTAACTCTACAATCTCGATGCGATTGACCGGCCAAGCGATCTCGAACGAAGCGGCAGACAGCATCTCGAATCTGCACGTGCAGTTCAATGAAACGTTCGATGACGGACTCTTGAACGAGTTCTGGCTTTACTCGCTGACGAACAGAGAGTTCGATCTTAGCGTTCAATTTGCAGATGCACCGAAGTACACTCTTACTTACAACAGCAACACGGGCGGTACAGCACCAGTCGGCGGCCTATACAGGAACGGCCAGACAGTAACCGCGGCTGGAGTGGGCGACCTGGTTAATCCCGGCTATTGGTTCACAGGCTGGAACACGGCGGCGAACGGGACAGGAACGAACGTGCCAGCCGGCGGGACGTTCCCAATGGGGACGGCAGACATCACGCTATACGCACAATGGACCGATGATAAAGAAATTCTGAATGGAGCACTGGACACGCATGAAGTGCCAAACCAGAGCCCGCAGATGCCCTACACGACACCAGGGGGAGAATTGTTCTTCTTCGTTCCGTACGGCACCGATGTGACACATTTGAATCCAATTTTAACGCTAACTCCACACGGAGAGGTGGTCTCGCCAATTGGGCCGCAGGACTTCAGCCATGGTCCGGTAACTTACAGAATCAAATCAACGGTCGACAATACGATGAAGGACTGGCAGCTGATCGTACAGGAAGAGCCTAAAGCGCTCTATAGTATGAACGGCTTTACCGAGTCTAGGGCGAATGACGGTTCGATCGACGGCGCCATAACGGTTACGCTTGCGAACGACACCTTCAACAGCAACGACGCCAATGGAACCGACTACATCGCAAACCAGAAAGTAGTCGTGACCAATGTGCCCGCTGGTCTGACGGCCGTCGCGACGAAGACGTCCAATACAACGGTTATGATTCGGCTGATCGGTACGGCGGTGTCGCACGCGGAGTCGGATAGCATTGCGAATCTCCACGTAAAGCTCCAAGATAGACCTGAAGATGAATTGTTGAATTACTTCTGGGACTACTCGCTGACGAATCGGGAATACGATCTGCGCATTAACTTTGCGAATATGCCAAAGTTCGTTGTCACTTACGACGGCAACGGCAACACGGGAGGCACAGTCCCCCCTGATAACGGTCCTTATACGAGTGGCGATCACGTGACGGTGTCTGGGAATACAGGGAATCTAATAAGAACGGGCTTCGCGTTCAAGGGCTGGAATACGTCGTCGGATGGCACCGGTACAGAGCATGCTGCAGGATCGACGTTCGATATGGGAGCTGCAGACGTTATGCTGTATGCGAAGTGGACGGCGAATGTCGTAAACGATGGCGGCGGTGGCGGTGGCGGTGGCGGGGCTCCTGCAACGGTTCCAAGCAAAGTAGTCGCTAACGACGGCAATCTCGTGCTTCCTGTCGGCCGCGAGGGCCAGGTCAGCTTGGGCAATACGGTCAAGATCGATATTCCTTCTAACGCCACGGACCAAGAACTGAAGCTGACCGTTAACCCCGTGCTAGACACCTTAGGCCTGATTGCGCATAACGAGGAGCTGTTATCCTCGGTTTATGAGTTCTTAAAGAACTTTGCCGGGGAATTCAACCATCCGGTTACACTCACCTTCGCCTTTGATCCAAGCAAGCTGAGAGAAGGCCAGAGAGCCGCAATCTTCTATTATGACGAAGCGAACAAAGTATGGGTTGAAGTCGGCGGAATCGTCAATGGCAATCAAATCTCTGCGGAAGTCGATCATTTTACTAAATTTGCAGTGTTGGCGGTGGACATCCAGCCCGCTTCGACAACGAAGCTAAGCGATATCGCCGGACATTGGGCAGAGGCGAGCATTCTCCAATCCGTCTCTGACGGATGGATTAACGGGTATACGGACGGCACGTTTAAGCCGAATAGGATGATTACGCGCGCGGAGTTCGCGGTCTTGCTGGTTCAAGCGCTGAAGTTGACCGGCGAAGACGAGACAGCAGCGACGACGTTCACGGACAATGCAGACATCCCTATGTGGGCGAGAAGAGCCGTCGCAATAGCGACCCAAGCCGGTCTCTTCCACGGCGACGATACCGGTGCATTCCATCCAGACGCGTATATTACGCGGTCGGAGATGGCCGTAATCCTCGCCAACGCGCTCGGTTCGCCAGATCCTCAGACAGACTCCACAGGCTTCGCTGACGACGCATCGATCCCGTTATGGGCAAGAAGCGCCGTAGCATCTGCGAGAGAGCACGGTCTCCTCTTCGGCAAGAACGCGAACAACTTCGATCCGAACGGCAACCTTACCCGTGCGGAAGCGGTAACGGTGCTGTCGCGATTGCTGAAGCATAATCAAAGATAGTTGAAAGGCCGGGATACTCACCACAATAGTGGGACGTCCCGGCCCTTTGTTTGTCTGTGCGTTGGAGCGAATATGAGCGCACGCTCGGTTTGATTCTTTCAAGAGGCGACTGTTGATTCGTTGACTTCAGGGCATCAAATAATACATCGCCGAGGTGCACAGACCACATAGCGATGTATCCAAAATTAGAGTCTGTATGTGTAAACTCTCAAACCAATATGAATTAAACTAAGAGAAAGGTTGGTTTGAGAGGATGACGCAAGTGGCGCGCTTTAATAAGGATCAGGTGAAGGCATTCGTCAAAGACAATAATCTGAAGACGATGGATGACGTGCAATCAGCATTGAAGGAACTCTTCGCTGTGACGCTGCAGTCTATGCTAGAGGCAGAGCTTGACACGGAGCTCGGCTACGAGAAGCATGACATCAAGAGCAAGACAACCAGTAATAGTCGTAACGGTAAGTCCAAGAAGACCGTGATTAGCGAGTACGGGGAAGTCGATATTCAGGTGCCTCGCGATCGTAACGGCGAGTTCGAGCCTGTTATCGTCAAGAAGCATCAATCCAGCGTGACCGGTATTGAAGACCAGATCATTGCCATGTACGCCAAGGGCATCAGCACACGAGATATTCAAGATCATATGAATCGATTGTACGGCATTGAGGTGTCGCCGACGATGATCTCGAATGTCACGAACAAGATCGTTCCTCTCATCAAGGAATGGCAGAATCGCCCGCTGCAAGGCGTTTATGCGGTCGTACTCCTAGATGCCATTCACTTCAAGGTGAAGCAGGACGGCGCCATCGTGAACAAAGCAGCCTACATGGTCATCGGCATCGATCTGGACGGAAACAAAGATGTATTGGGTATGTGGATCGGTGAGAACGAGTCTGCGAAGTTCTGGCTGAGCGTCCTGAACGACCTCAAAAACCGCGGCGTGCAGGATATCCTCATCACCTGCGTCGACAACCTGACTGGCTTCTCACAAGCGATATCCGCCTGTTACCCGAAGACGGAGATCCAGCCTCATTATTCGCTCCTAGCGAAATAACTGGGATGAGCTTGCTACGTTCTTCAAGTTCCCACCCGAAATCCGTAAGCTCATCTACACAACGAATATGAAAGCTACCACCGCCAGCTCCGCAAGGTTACCAAGGGTAAAAGTATTTTCCCGACGGATAAAGCGCTCCTCAAGATGTTGTACTTGGCCACCATGGACGTGCTTCGTAAGTGGACAGGCAGGGTACAGAACTGGGGGCAAATACTCCTCCAGCTGTCTGTCTTCTATCCGGAACGGATCGGCCAACATCTACCTTAGGAGGGTCGATCTCCCCCTCAGGGGAGATTCCTATAAGAGAGTTTACACAAAATTATTGACAGACCCACTTCGATGTACAAAATCGCCAAGATGCGCATGATGATATACAAAAAGTCAAAATACTATACTTCTCTCCGTCTCACACCGAGAAAGGTAGTAACTGTGTCTCGGGAGAATAGTAAGGCTGTATTTACTTTTATTTCTTCATTACTTTATGAAATGCTACTGTATTATCCATTTTCACTTTTACATCCCACACATCGATTTTTTTGTTATGCATCTTGAATACATTAGCGAAATGTCCCCTATGATAATTAATAAGGCTCGCATCACTTGACCAATTAATCACAAAATGATCCTCTACTTTTCCATGCTTTTTAGGAACTTTGTACTTTGCTATCAATTTTTGTTCTAGAGCAACTTCTAATAGTGACTCCTCCATACTGTTCATGTAATCAATACACTGAGAATCGATGGTACACCCCGACCACTGTTGGTCTTTTTCAATCCTATACGCTTGTGATAAGGCAATCCCGAACACATTTACATGATCAGAATGTCGTTTAACAGATAGTTCCCCCATCGAGATTCCACCTCTCAACGGCACACCACGTCTGAGAAAATTTACCATTAATTCTCGTACTGAGTTGATTAAATAAAATATCGTATACTCGCTTATTTCAGGAATCCAAAGAATAATACTATCAGAAACGTGTAGTACATTTATCTCCGGAAAATTTATAATACCTTTATTGATTTCCCTGACTTTTTTCAAGCTTTCTATATTCGGAGTCAGTTTTGTATCGTAAAGTTCTGATATTCTTTCGAGTTTATTATTTTCGATCATTTCTTTAAATCCGAGAATATCCATAAATGCAACAACTGCTTTCGATGACATTGTACTCCCACCTTAAAAATAATATTCGGGCTATTAAAACAAACTATTACAATAGAGCAATACCCTACTTATTATTACAGTTAAGAGTGGTATTTCATCTACTTATTTACGGGAATCTCAACACCTTTTGACTGACGCATTAATAACCATTCGTTAATTGGCTCTACGAATTCAGTCCATTCAGGTGTTGTGCTACTGTTTCTATGGTTTTACTTAGTCCAACCATTTTATTTTGATAGTCTATTCGCTCCAATATATCATTCGCATGTTTAAGATCGTTCGACCTTGTCTATTTCTGATGCAGTTTCAACTATGATTACAAATTCATTGAGATACTTGGGAAAGAGCATGCTGCCACAAATCCAATTTACCGACTATCCATCGAGATCACTTTAACGCTCCATTGCATGTCATCAATTCAATCTATGGAATTGACCTTTTTTTAAACAACGGCGTCTTAGAATTGGGCGGATATGATGGAACATTAATTCGAACACTTATCGGCATTGGAAACTCAACACCTGTAACAATTGCCTCACCTTCGCCTAATACGGGTAGGAAAGAAAGAATGCTGCTATTGGCAGATGAGCAAGCACTCATTATTGCTTCTTTATCATAATGGTTTATTAATCTATGAACGATAAATGTACCCATTTGGCTTAGTGTTCCTACTGGAATATCTCTCGGCATTTGAGTTGAAATACACAGAAACAATCCATATTTTCTGCACTCTTTCGCAATCTGATCAAATGCATTTAATTCAAATGACTGAAATTGTTCATCCTTAAGGCCCTTATTCAAATATTGATGTGCTTCATCTACAAACAGAACCAATGGATTATATTTAAACTCGCCACATCTTGCTAATCCTAATAAATATTTTGCAATTGAATTAGCTAAAATTTCCCTAGCCTGGAATTCATAACCCACCTTTTCAAAACCAATTCTTAATACTGTATCCTGGGAGTTGAGAAAACTATCTATTTTTCGGATTAAATCTCCCTCAATCTGTCCTTCGTCATTGCCTACTTTATCAAAACCAAATAGATTTCTGAATAATGCTGTTTGAATTAAGTTTGATGTACGGGAGATAAGACTGACACAGTTTGACACATCTGTTTCATTTCTATCACCAAACATATTAAGATTATTTCTTTGGGAATCGTAAACACATTCCGCTGTCAATTGCTTAGCTAAATGATGAATATTGAAGCTTAGAAGTCCATTCTCGATTTCTCCTATTCGTCTGTGGTAGAAGGCCTCTAGGGGTCTTTTATCTTTATTTGCTTTGATCAAGTTTCCATTGTCTTTGTATGCGCTCAAATGGTTTTCAGTATCTAATTCAATCATTTTTAAAGAGCGAATTGCTTCTAACATCTTCGGCATCTGTACTTTCCCTGCAGGTTTTAATAAAAAAAACAAATCTTCAACTGTAAGTTTTCTATAATGTAAGAATGTATCCTCTGCTAGAATAACAGATTTCATTTTGGGATCATTAAAGGTACTATACTCGCCAGTCGGGTCAATTAATATTACTTTATCACCGTTCGAGTGTAGCCCCTCTATTAATTTGGATGTTGTCCAGCTCTTACCTCCTCCTGTTGTTCCAACAACTGCGCAATGTCTGCTAAATAATGCTTGCTGCGAGATTGAAATCTCCGTCCCTTTATTAGTGCTTAGTTTGGCAAAATCAATGTATGGTACATTTTCTTCATCTTTCTTCAAACCAAAACGTTTAAAATAACTTTGAATAAATGTCGAAGAGCACACAAATACCTTCGCACCAATATTAGGGTAACAATCAAGTCCCTTCTTAATATCAAGTGGATTAAAATAATCAAAACAAATAAGAATTTCTACTTTCGCTGTTGGATGGAATTCCTTTCCTTGAAAAGCCTTTTCGCTAAGTTCAAGACGTTCTCTTTCAGGCAGATCCAATTCTTGTATTTTACCGATAAATCCATTCGTTTCACCTTCAATTGCCACAAAAGCTCCAATAAGGCCCCCATTAAATTCCTCACCTGAAAATATAAATCTGTTAAGCAAGACGGATGATGGAAAATGTATTTTCGCCCATTGTGGATTAACGTGACTAATATACCCAAGAAAGTAGTTATGCTCAAAAGGATTAATCTGCATACTTACTTTCCTCTCTTTCTCGGTATATTTCATTAAACGGATATTCTCTCGCGAAGTCTTCGAACTTTTCTTCGATTAAAATCACATTATTCTGTGTGCTGGCTATTTTTTTTAATTTTGTCAATGCACTGTTTTCTTCTATACCTAAAGTCACTACCATCAATGTGAAACTAGGGTTCACTTCTAATGCTTCATGAATTATGGAGGATATATGTTTATCATAGAAACTAAAACCAATAGACAATAAGAATACATTTTCATTTCTTAGAGCTTGTTGAAACCGTGCGATCATCTCAAAAAATGGTTGCTCATAAGAAGATTCATATTTCGTTGATTTTGGATAAATCATTACTGGTTCTACTGGATGTTCAGCTTTAATTATTCTCCCATGTTCTCGATCCCAGTCGACTGAGCCATGTGGCTTATATAAATGAAAAACTCTAGGTGTATAATTCTCTTCATTTTTTATGCGGCTCTTTTCCCTTATCACAATATCATAGTCAAAATTACTTCCGTTAAATGTTCGTGGGAATGAATAAGAAAATCCATCAATAACTATATGTCCACATTTGCCTGCCGCTTGTTCAAACAAGGTATCATAATTCGTCGTAAACAGTTTTACCCTAGGATACTTAAGTTTTCTTGCGGTAATCTTCTTTAAAAACAATTCATGTGGAGAGTCGTCTGGCAAGGTTAAGGTACATGCCTTACGAATATAATCTTGAATTCCAGTAATCATTGGTTCGATGTCATGAGAAAGAAATTCACGAGCTATAACCGCCTTCGATAATAACGCTTCCAAATCCCCGTGAATGCCATCCTCGGGATAGTCAAATTTAAGGCTATTACAAAACTCTTTAAGTTCTGCTCTTCCAATTATATCTTCAATTCTATACCATAATCCTTTCATAGTCATACCAACCTTTCCATCTGTACCGATACCAATTGAAGAACCAGCACCAGTAAGAATAATAAAATTCTCAAAGTTACTGGTTAGTAATGTACGATATATCTCTCTCGCCTTCCGATATGCGGTTTCTATTTCGTTAAGCCCAGGTTCAATCTCGATTGGCTGATTATTTAATAATGCTTGATTATTAAGAACTTCAACATTGTTGTTATAACTAATAAGGATTTTCCCCATTTGGCACCTCACCATCTATTTCTTAGGTAAATAATACCATAAAAGTGAGGCAAAATTAGATATTTAGTAATACATAAGTCGAATTTTAAACATACACACTTTTCCCGGCCCTTTCTCTTTCTGTACGGGGCATAAGGGATAAGAGCGAGCGTTCGGTACGACCTTCCTCGTAAGTATTTTTTAAGGACCGATCGTTGACTCCGTGTTGACTTAGCGGCATTCAAAATACACCGCCAGCGCCATCGGGCAACTAAGCGGTGTATTCGTTATTTAAGTACTGCTATCCGTCTTTCTGTTCCTCTTCGTCCCCTGTCGCTATCGGATTGTCGCTATAACTAATCCAATCACTCCAGCTGTCGGATTCGTGTGAAAATGTCTTCAAGAAGTACATCGAGATAATGGGAAATGCCGATCCGGTAGCGGGTACTCGGTTCGACTTCTGCTGAAATGACATAATTGTTGACTTAACTCCTAGCATACGCAACAAGCCGCCATGGCCTCGGGCTACACGGCGGCTAATTTGCTGTATAGGTACTGCTATGCCTTTTTCGGCAATTCCTCATCACCGGCGGCAATCGGGTTACTTGGTGTCATGTCGATAACCAATTGCTCCATCTGCTGCGAAGGCTTGACCAGTTCACCTAGATGTAGTGCTTTTTACCTTTTAACTTATTTGAAAAGAATGTTCCCGCACATGATAAACCAAATGCGACAATTGAAAGAGAATCTGCTGCTTTATCACTAATCCATTCGTGGGCACACATATATGCAAAAATACATGTGCCAAGAATACCAGTTATAAGCATCCAAATAAATAATTTGGCCTCTCTGTCACCTTGATCTGATTTTCTTTTCACTTCATCATATGCAGAAAATAATATAAAGAGCACAGATACAACAAGTGAAAAGCAATTTATGAAAGGCAGTAAAAAAAAGTTATCAAACTCCAGTCGAAGAATACCTAACACAATAAAGAGAAAAAATACTACTAACTGAAATAGACTATACATGTGATTGACTAACCAAAAGCTTCTCAACTTGTTCATGAATATTTGGCAATATATATGAGGCGTAACTCAAAAATTCTTTTATTTCCTCTTCTGTTACCAAAAAGCCATCCGCTCGTTCATAAAGGAGGGAATGCTGGTATACAACTATCCACTTGCCTTCATTTACTGACTTCGTTATTCCAATATTTCCAAAAACCAACGTTTCGTTAAGTATCATTAACGGAAGCGAGATTTTCTCGCAGTCTTCGGGGGTAAGCTGAGTTTGAATTACACAAAAGAATATAATTACATTAATGTCGTCACGATACCATGAGGCTATTGAATCAGCATGGTTATCTTTAGATATAACAATAGAGAAAATTTCACTGTCACTATTAAAATGCAGAGGAATTTCAAGCTTGTTAAATATACTTGTTAAATGTTCTTTAAAATATGCTTTCATTGACGTCTCCTTTAAGTTGGTCATCTTATAATCACCGTTCTTACATCTCTAATTTTTAATTGTTCAAGCTTTTTTTCTTCCCCAACACACCTAATTCCAACAACTTGGTTCGCATAGTTTTTACTTAAATACGAACTGATGTCACAAATCAATTCTTCAAGATTATTTCTAAAACGAAAACTTAATTTAGTAGGACTTGCAGTGAGAATATATTCTTTTTCATCGTTATAAGCATCTGCGTATTCCATTGATAATTTATAAAAACCTACATTGAAATGATTTTCTGCATCTTTTAAAAATAGATCATAATTTTCTGTCTTATCTACTATAAGGTCCAAAGAGTTCATTTCCTATCTTCCCCCTTTGAAAACCAGTTGTAAAACCTTTCTGATTTCGTTTTAGTTGCTTCAACGTAGTCAAGATGATGAATCTCAGTATGGCAAAATAACTCTATTTGCTCTTTTGTTATGTGTTCTCTTGACTCTTCCCATTTAGCACTTGACAATTGCAATTCATCAATATGCCATTTGGGAAGACTTTTTTCAATACAAGCTTGAATAATTTGTTCTCTCTTTTCCCTTGTTAAGTGACCAATAGCCCATTTTAACAAATCATCGTTTAACGAGGATTCTCTTTTGGCCAAGCTTAGCTTCTCACTATCTATCTGATCGTACCGTCTTCGAAATTCCAAATATTTATGACTCATTTTGGGGGACCGTCCTCACAAGATATTACCTAAATTATACATTGGGAAAAACAGTAGTAAAGGCCTATTTAATCAACAATAATATTAAAACTCCAAATAACTTATGCTTCAAAGTGAAAAAAACGGTTAACTTAAAGTGGTTTTGTTGATTTTGCGTTGATTGGCACGTTTGTTTCTTTAATTTGTTGACTCCATACGAGGTCGAGCTTCCATCATTGCTATGGTGGGGCGTCCCCGCCTTTTTCTGTATGTATTGAGCATTGTGAAATATGGGAACACGCGCTCTGTCTGACCCATGCTGTAAGTATTTTAAAGAGTCGTTTGTTGACTCCGTGTTGACTTCGGACAATAAAAAATACATCGCCGGGGCGTATAAGCCTCATGGCGATGTATTCAGAACTTGCATACTACTATCCGTTTTTCTGTTCTTCCTCATTACCTGTTGCGATCGGGTTGTCTGCGTACGAGATCCAATCACTCCAACTACCCGCATACAGCTTCACCTTCGTGAAGCCCGCTTCCTGAAGTGCGATCACGTTAGGGCAAGCGGTAACGCCCGATCCACAATAAACTATAAGCGGCTTATCGCGTGGCAAGTCTTCAAACCGAGCAGCCTGCCCCGCTTCATCCTTCCACGCACCGTTCTCTCCGAGCGCGTCCTTCCAGAAGCGGTTGATTGCGCCTGGGATGTGCCCTGCCTTTTTATCCATTGGTTCGATTTCGCCGCGGTAGCGAGGAGCCTCGCGAGAGTCAACTAACACTGCCGAACCATCCCCAGCGGCCACGATCTCTTGCACTTCTTCGACTTCGACCAGCATGTTGTGCTGTACAGTGGCGAGGAACGGCGCTGGGATCAGAACCTTCTGCTCTGCCGTAACCAACAAGCCTGCCGCTTTCCAAGCGGAGAAGCCTTCGTCCATAACGTACACTTGCTCGTGGCCGAGATATTTCAGCAGCCACCACAGGCGGGAGGCCATAGCTCCACCTTGGTCGTCGTAAGCGATGACGCGCGACGAGTTGCCGATGCCAACACGGCTCAATGTAGCCGTCAATTCCGCAACGTCCGGCAACGGATGGCGACCGCCATGGCCGTCCGGATCGATTGGGGCGGACAGATCCTTTTCTAGATCCAAGTACACTGCGCCCGGAATGTGCGATTCCTCGTAAGCTTGGCGGCCGGCATCCGGCTTGCCGAGCTGGAACCGGCAGTCGACGATGACGATGTCCGGCTCATATAGTCTGGCGAACAACCATTTCATTGGTACGATATTCTGCATTACTACGCCCCCAAGTCCTCAATATCATGACTCCATTATCTCAGGACGAGAGCGATTCCGCCACTATACCAGCCTAGCCTTGGTTGCCCCCTCCAGTAGCATTGCAGCAAGTACCGCCACAAAGTTGAAAAACAAACAGATTACCCGCTGTATCTGACTTATACCAATCTCTGAGCTTGTTAATAGACTACAACAACCTCAGAGAAAGGAGAGATCCTATTGGCAAATAGAGATGTGCGTCTTGCTCTTTGGTCCGGCACCAACTTCTCCGTTAGACGAATCCTCTTCAGGCGCGGAGGAATTGCCGTTCGCGATCTTGGCGCGTTCCGGTTTAACAATGCCCTCTCGAGCTTCCGGCTCAGCAATGTGGTGCAGCGCTCTCAGGTAACGTTAGTCTTGTTCGCGGGAACGAACTTCCAAGGTTCGTTCCGCGTGTTCCGCGGCAGCCAGAGCGTGGCGAACTTAGGTGCTTTCAACTTTAACAACGCCACCTCTTCGTTCATTCTAGTAGGCCGCAATATTACGAACACTGAAATCGCCCTCATTCAAAGAACCGGCAATCCGCCTCGAGACATCCTCGTCGTCAGACAGTAACGGATTCACCCATCAACTTCATTCCCAGGCTGCCATAGCATCATGGCAGCCTTTTTGCCTTACCTCACGAAGACAGCGACTCCGCCGCTACCGCCGCCTTGCCCTTGGAGGGCCTCGCCAGCAACAGCGCACCAATAATTACCGCAAGCATGACAACCGCCATAACGGCGAAAAGCCAGCGAGTAGCGTCCGTGCCGTGCTCGTCGAAGAACCAGCCCGTGAACTTCGGCATGAGCGCGCCGCCGATTCCGCCGAAAACCATCATGAGGCTGGTGATTCGCTCGGACATGCCCGGCACCGACCGGTTCACGAAGACGATCGCGATCGAGTACATCCCCGACATGACGAGCCCGATGAAGAACGCAAGGACGAACGTCGCGTTCACGCTCTCGACTCCGCCCATTACGACGAACAATACCGCGCAGACTAAGCAAGTAAACATCATATAAGTCCCGTTGCCCCAGCGATCGGCAATATGTCCGGACACGAGGCGCCCAAGCACCATCGCGCCCCAATAGACGCTAAGCGACAGCGAAGCTGTCGCTTCCGCGAGCCCATTGTTCTGCACGAGCAGCGACGGCAAGTAGTGAACGATGCTCATCTCGAAGCCGACGTACACCAAGAAGAACAATCCGCCGCTGATCAGAATCGCGGCCATGCGCGACCGGGTTCTCGTGCTGCGCTCCAGCGCGGCGGCTTCCACGGCTTTCGTATCTGCCGGCTGATCCAGCACGCTAGGCCACCAGAAAATCCACAACAGCAGCGTAATCCCCGCCAGCGCGCTAACGAAAGCGAACGCCGTTACCCACTGGTCAATCGAGATCAGCCACGCGCCGACGAACGGCATCAGCAAAGCGCCGACGCCGAACGACACTTCGACGCGGCTCATCGCCACGTTCGCGTTAGCGCCCGCAGCGCCGATAATGAACGAGGCGACGACCGCCTCCGTCGTTCCGAAGCCGAGTCCCGCGAACGGTCCCACCGTAAGCATGACTGCCCAAGGCGGCTGCATGACGTACACAAGCTCCGCTACCGTCATGATTGTCAGCGCGGCTAGCAGCAGCCTGCGCTTCCCTACCTTCCCGATCAACCACGGCGTTAGCATCACCCCGACCATACCCCCAAGGAACTGGTGCATAACGAGCTGTCCCCCGGCGCTATAATCGATTCCATAATCCTGAACCATTGGTTCCATCACCGCGCCGACGACAAGCTGTCCGAGCCCGACGACGATGAATGCGATACACGCTAATATAATGAGACGAGGCATTTTGTCTTTTTTCCCTCCATAATCGATCACGCCATATGCCACCTTATCATACCATTCACGCCAACGGCTAACTATGATCCTTTATGTCGTATCTCTATCCTTATTGGACCCTGATTCTCCTGTCATCCCCACCCAACCTATGCTAAAATCATCCATATCCATCGTGTCGAGAGGTGCCTAATCATGTCTACTATTCGCCGTACTTTATTCGTCCTTCTAGCATGGCTATTAACTATTCAGTTGCTCCCGACTCCGCCTGCCCACGCGAACGGGTCCGTCGTATTCGGCGATTCCGTCGTGGAAGAGGCCGTCCGCTCCAGTCTCAATCTCCCTAGTGGTCCGATTACCGAGGAGAATATGAAAGACCTCGTCTATCTGGAGTTGCCCCGAGACGCTAACATTAAGTCGCTGCAAGGCTTGGAGTATGCGATCAACCTGTACAACCTGCAGGCCACGTACAATCAGATCGAGGATTTGACTCCGCTCTCTCAATTGAAGCAGTTGACCACCCTCAATCTATCCAACAATCAGATTTCCGATCTCACACCGCTTGCCTCGTTGCCCGAATTGACCACGCTGATCGTTCAATATAACCTGCTCAAGGACATTCGCCCACTATCCGGGCTGGCCAAGCTCGAGAAGCTTCATATCAATAGGAACGAAATCGCCGATGTGTCGCCGCTAGTATCGATCGCGTCGCTCAAGTATGTCGACGTTACGGCCGATTACATCGATGTCCGAGCACCGATGAACCAAGCAACGCTCGACACGCTGGAGCAACGCCAAGTGACTGTGCTCGGCCTTACCGCCCAGCGCAATCCACCCTATGTGCCGAAGATAACCTGGACGACAATGTTCAATGACGAATATGTATACGAGCCCAGCGAATACGCCTACGGCAACGGGATCTACGTGACTCGCGAGCAGTATACGTCGACGGACGGCATCCATTGGACAAGACACGACAGCGACGACAAGGACAGATCGTTCTCCAAAGTCGTTTTCGGCAAAGGCTTGTTCCTTGGCATCGGGCACGGAAGCAATCATGGCATTCCGGTATGGTCGTCCAAGGACGGCGTCAACTGGTCGGAAGCGAACGTGATCCGGATGGGAGCCAGCTTCAAGGACGTCGTCTTTACCGGCAAGCGCTTCGTCCTCATCAGCGACAACGGCAACGACTATAATCTCTACAAAGGCGCGCTTGCGACCTCCGAGGACGGCTTAAACTGGAAAGTAAACACGAAAGCGCTGGCCGATGGTACGCACATGCTGGCCTGGGGCAACGGCGTCCTTCTCGCCATTACCGGCCATTCGATCTATAAGTCGAAGGACGGAATCACATGGCAGAAGTCGACACCTCCGATCAAAGGGACGCTGAACACGATTCGATACGCGAACGGAATGTTCGTCGTCGCAACGGACAACGCATTGATCTCCACTGCGGACGGGACCAAGTGGAACGTTAACTCCACGCCGAATACCCAGTGGTACGGGATTGTATGGGTGAATAACCGTTTCTTCGTATCCAGCACGGAGGTGCAGGGGACAACACCGGTTTACATGACCTCCAAAGACGGCAAAAGCTGGACGCGGATGAAAGTACCCAACAAAGAGTTGTACATCGGCGATATTAAGTTCGAGAATTCGAAGTACGTCGCCAGATCCTATTCGGGCCATTATGCCTCGACGGACGGCGTGACCTGGAAGCAAACCAAAGTCATCGAACATCCGCCAATCATTGTGTTCAATTCCACCATAGGCGACGGAAAGCTGGTGTCGGTCGGCGGATACAATAACGGCTTCGGGTCTACCTCCTGGGGATTTATCCGATTGGACGCAACAGGCCAAGCGACGTACCACTCGGAAGACGACAAAGGGCCGCTGAACGACGTCATCTGGACCGGCAAGCAATTCGTGGCCGTCGGCGATTATGGCATTATGATGACGTCCAAGGACGGGACCAAGTGGACGGAAGTCGCCTCTCCGACGAAAGAGTCGATGAACCGAATTATTAAGGCGAAGGATACGTACTATATTGTCGGCTCGAACGGGCTCCTCCTTACCTCGAAGGACATGAAGAAGTGGACGAAACAGAAGACGAACACCGACCTTCACCTGACATCGATCGCATGGAGCGGCAGCAAGTTCGTGGTCGTCGGTTCGGACATGCTGCAGACGGTAGCGCTGACTTCCGATAACGGGACAAGTTGGAAGACAGTTTCCATCAAGCGGTCAACGCCGGAAAGCTCTGCAACCTATAACTTTTCCGACGTCGCTTGGGGCAACGGCACCTTCGTGATCACGGCCTATCAGAACTACCATCTGGACATGCCGTATACAGTGTTCGTGTCCTCGGACGGCAAGCAGTGGAAGAAAGTCGGGATGAAGTTCGAGACCACGAAGGAAAGGGACTGGTCCCCTTCCTTGTATGGCGTACATTATTCCGAGGGCAAATTCATTGCCGTAGGGAACAACGGGTCCGTCTACTTGTCTACGAACGGGACCGAATGGGGCCGCGAGGAGATTCCCGACAGCGAACAACTTTTCTCGGCGTATATATTCAACGGTAAAGTGTATGTAGCCAGTGCCTTCTGGGAGCAAATCTATATAGGCGAATTCAAGGAATAGGAACGGAGCCGAGCTCAAAAATGCAACTACACCCCATGACCGAACAAGAGGCGAAAGCCGTCACCGAATGGTACTATCCGCCCCCGTACGACGTATACCGTTGGCCTACCTGGGACGAAATGCTGCGTGATGGCCGCGAATTCGCCGATCCCGACATCCGCGCGGCGCAATACGTGTCCGTACGAGATACGGACACCCATGAACTGATCGGATACGTGCAGCTTTTCCCGCTGGATCGCGTCATACGCATCGGTATCGGCTTGCGCCCCGACCTATGCGATCAAGGGCTGGGCACGCCGATCATTAAGCTTGCGGTTGAGGAAGCTGCCCGTCGGCAGCCCGGAGCCGAGATCGACCTCGAGGTCGAGCATTGGAACAAGCGGGCGATTCGCGCCTACGAGAAAGCAGGCTTCTCGATTGCTGACGAATACACGCGCAGAGCGACGCACGGTCCCGTCCAGCTTTATTGCATGGTGTGGAATAACCCGAACGCCTAAGTCATAAATTTGTAGTGGCCAACCAGAATCAGCTAGATAGCGTTAGGAAGTGTTGCCATCATGGGGCGATCCCCCGCAAAGGAGGCATTTTCCGAGGTGAAAGCGCTAAAGCTAGTGAGTCTGATTATTACCATCTTAGGCGGGATTAACTGGTTGTTGCTAGGCTTGTTCGAGACCGATGTCGTGAGCGAGATTTTCGATGGGACGGATGAGGTAGGCTCCAAGATCATCTACATTATCGTCGGCGTAGCCTCGATTCTGTCGCTGGCCGTACTCAGGGACGTCGCGAAGGACGACTGACGATCCACACACAACGCAAAACCCGCCGGGGATTCGCTCCCAGGCGGGTTTTCATTTATCCGATACTTTATATCCTATAATCGCACGATCGAGTCACGTTAGCCGCGTATACGATATTTTTTTATCGCATAGTCGCACCAAATTACTCGCTACAGCCCCATTCGTCTGCTATCCGATATTTTATATCGTATAATCGTTCATTCGCAGGGTGTTGGCCCGTTATCCGATATTTGTTATCGCATAACGCCCCGTTACACCGTTAACGGGCTCCCGAACTGCGCCGCGTTAAGCCGCGCGTACGTGCCGCCCGCAGCTAACAAAGCTTCGTGCGTGCCGTCCTCCTCGATGCCTTCCTCGGTGACGACGATGATGCGGTCGGCGTGGCGGATCGTCGCCAAGCGGTGCGCGATGATAAGCGTCGTCCGGTTGTGCGACAGCTCTTCAAGCGCTTGCTGGATCTGCTGCTCCGTCTCGGTGTCGAGCGCGGACGTCGCTTCGTCCAGGATGAGAATCGGCGGGTTCTTGAGGAAGATCCGCGCGATCGACAGCCGCTGCCGTTGTCCGCCGGACAGCTTCAAGCCGCGTTCGCCGATGAACGTATCGATCCCCTCAGGCAGCGCCTTCAGCATCTGCTCGAGATTCGCTTTGCGCGCCGCTTCCCATATTTCCTCTTCGGTCGCACCGAGGCGTCCGTAGGCGATATTTTCGCGGATCGTGCCGTTGAATAAGAATACATCCTGCTGCACGATGCCGATCTGGCTCCGCAGCGACTGCTGCGTCATGCGGCGAATGTCCATGCCGTCGATCGTGACCGCGCCCTCGTCGATCTCGTAAAACCGCGGAATCAAGCTACACAGCGTCGACTTGCCCGCCCCCGAAGGGCCGACCAGCGCCACCGTCTCGCCCGCGCGAATCTGCAGATCGATGTTCTTCAGCACGTGCGCATGATTCTCGTACCCGAACGTCACGCCTTCGAACGCGATGTTCCCTCTCAGGCGCTCCACTTCCACCGCATCCGGCGCGTCCTTCACGTCCGGCTCCGTATCCATCAGCTCGCAATACCGCTTGAACCCCGCCATCCCTCTCGGGTACAGCTCCAGCAGCGCATTGATTTTCTCGATCGGCTTCATGAAGATATTCACGTACAGCAGGAACCCGACCAGCTCGCCCGGCGTCAGCCGGTTCTGATACGTGTACCAGGCGCCGAACACGAGCACGATGATCTGAATGAGCCGCGTCAGCATGTAGATGCTGGCCGCCGTATAGGAGATCGTCAAGTAAGAACGCAGCTTCGCCAGACGGAATCCGCGATTATTCTCCGTAAAACGCTCCATCTCGAACTTCTCGTTGCTGAACGACTTCACGACGCGGATGCCTTGGACGCTGTCTTCGACGCGCGCGTTCACTTCGGCGATCTGCTCGAACATCTTCGTCGCCGCTTTGTTCAGCTTCTGGTTGAAGTAGACGATAATCCAAGCCAGCAGCGGAACCGCGACGAACGTGATCAGCGCCAGCTCCCAGTTCACCATGAACATAATGCCGAACACGCCCGCAAGCGTCATGAGCGCGATGAACAGATCCTCGGGTCCATGGTGCGCCATCTCGCCGAGATCGAACAGGTCGTTCGTCATCCGGCTCATAATCTGCCCCGTCTTCGTGTTATCGAAGAACCGGAACGACAGCTTCTGCACGTGCTCGTACAGCTTGCGCCGCATATCGGTCTCGATGTTGATTCCAAGCATATGGCCCCAATAGTTCACGATAAATTGCAAGCCCATGCTCAGCAGGTACATCGCGAGCAGCGTCGCGCATACCCACGTGATTTTGCCCCAGTTCTCCGTAGGAAGCAGCGTATCGATCATCCACTGAACGCCCATCGGGAACGCGAGCTCCAGCAAGGCGACCGCGATTGCGCAGCTGAAGTCGAGCATGAACAGCTTGCGGTAAGGCTTATAGAATACTAGAAAACGTCGGATCATTCCCAATGCCCCCATGCTTAATGCTAATGCTAGCTTTCATTTTACATGATTCGTCCAGCCCTCGCACACCTTCCGCCGCCATTATTTAGATCGAATTAATGATAATCTTGTCCCATTCTGTTATATAATGGAACTTGCATACCGAATAACGGGAGGTTCCATGGTCATGAGGAGACAAGCGATTATCTGGGCTTTATTAATATCATTATTCGCAACGCTGTTGGTCCCCGGTGCATCCCTTGCCGGGACTAGCATCTGCTGCACCATCGTCTGGGAAGGCGTTCTAGCCAACCCGAATGCCGGCGAGGACGCCATTAAGGCAAGAATCACGCTGACCGGTGTCGTCGGGGAACAGGCTTCGGCGGGCAAAGTGAAGACCTACGATCAAGTATATAGCTCGGAGCACGGCCCGCAGTACATCATTCCGATCGTGGATGGCGGTTCGATCAAAGTGGAGCGTCTAGGGACGGACAAAAGCAAGTACGAGGACACCGAAGCAACCATGGGCTTGACCGTCATTGGACAAATTGAAGAGCTCTATAACGGTAAATTCTATGTGAACAGCGGCAGTTACATCGATAATCCGGAGTTTTATGTAAATCCGGACTTTAAGCATTATGTGGACAAGGATCATCCCTTGGACTACTCCGAGCTAAGCTACGGCCATCTGACCGATCCTAACTATGTAGCCCAAATCTCTTTGCCGATCAAGGGCAGTAATTCCCATAGTCAGACGTTCATTCGAATCGTCAGCGAATCTCAAGCCGAGGAGATGCTCCAGGAGATCAAGGACGGACATCCGACTAGGCTGATCGGCAAAACCTTCAAGGAGACGAAGCCGGCGAGCGATAAGTGGAAGCCCGTATTTCCAACGATTAATAAAGCAGCTTTAGAGAAAGAGTACGGATTTAAGATATCTGTCGAGAAGGGATTCTTTACCGAGCAACAGGCGTTATCGATGATCAGCGAAGTATATGGGACGTTTCCGAAGGGATTAATCAAGGAAATCACCTCCTATTACAAGGGCAAAGGACGGCAAACACACCTTAAATTCGTCTATAAGGATACCAGTCTGGGCGGCAGCTTCTCGGATAAAGGGAATAATATTACGTTAACCTTCTACCCGAATCCGATTAGCTTCGGCGACTGGGCCATCGCGCACGAAATGGGCCATTACGTGCACAAGTACTTAAATGACACCTACGGGTACAACAAGCTCCAATCCGAGTGGGTCGGTCTGAATAAAAAAATTCCTTACAAGTCCAAATGGACCGATGCCGACCAAGATTATTTCGTAAGAGACTACGGCAAGGGCTCTTACGGCGAAGATGTGGCAACAATATTCGAGCTCTTGGCTAGCAGGAACAATAGCGAGCTGCGCGCGCAGTATCTGCAATCGTCCAAGACGCCTCTTCTCAAGAAAATCGACGTGCTTAATAAAGCGTTGACTAAATCGACTAAGAGCGTGAAGAGCTTGGACAAGATATGGGGAACCGTGTATCCGCAATCCCCTAGCCGTAATATGGCGAACGAGATGAACAAAGCCAAGAAAGCAGGCATTATTCCGGAAGACGCCCGCTTCTCGGCTATCTATCAATCTGATATTACGCGCGAAGATTTCGCCTTATTAGCCGTTAACTTTATTCAGCAAGCGACTGGGATGACGATCGCGGAGTATGCGGAGCAACAAGGCGTTAAGAAGGACTGGTACATGTACGGCACGATTTCCGGGTCCGGGGAGGCTAGTACGAGGAGCAATTATCCGTTCGCCGATGTATACGATTCCGCGATCTTCGATCTGTACACGCTAGGTGTGATGAACGGCGTGCAGGATAAGATCTTCAATCCTACCGGTTATGTCACCAGAGAGCAGGCCGTCGCTATTGTGCGTAAGCTTGCCAATGCTTTGAATCATGATGTTAAGGCCGGAACGATAGGCTTTGCTGATGCGCCCAAGTCCCTCATAACCTATGAGCAAGCCTATACGATGCTGAATCGGTTATCTTCGGCGCTCGAATAGAAACGTTAAAGGCCAGAACCCTTGAATGCGGGCGTTCTGGCCTTTGTGATTGATCTGCTAGGACTGGGCTGCATCGTACGCCTTCGCCGCTGCAATGTCTAGTAGGGTAAGCCCGCCGGAGTGCCAGGTCGTCAGTCTCAGCGTCACTTTGCGGTAGTCGATGGAGATGAACGGATGGTGCACCTGCGCCTCCGCAATGTCCGCCACCTTATTCACGAACGCAATAGCCTCCGGAAAAGAGGGGAACATGTACTTCTTAGCGATCGTGCGGCCGTCCTCCTCCAGCTTCCAGCCTTGGAGCTCGCCAAGATGCTCTTGCAGCTCCGAATCGGTTAACAACTCATGCTTGGCCATTCGGATGCCCTCCTAGGATACGGCGACCGAAATGGATGACGAATTGTCTCGTCCATTGCAGCTGCCGATATCGGTATAGGCGATAGCGGTCGAGCAGGCTCACCCTCGCTTCAGCTGAACGTACATGACCGAGTACTTTCTGTTTGAGGCTTGTTGGAGGGGATATAGCCCGGCTTTGTAACACGATCGCTTCTTTTACTTCGTTCTCAATATCCATGCTTCCGTCACATCCTTCCCGGACGCCAGATTCCAGATCGCCCGTTTCTTTCTAAGCTGCTCCAACCCCCGATTTAGCCTTGATTTCACGGTGCCCGTCGGAATTCCTAATAGTTCCGCCACTTCCACTTGAGAGTAATCGTTCAAATAATACAGAATGATCACCGTCTTAAGCTTCATCGGCAGGGATTGAATATGCCGGAGCAGCTGCTCATTCGCCACGCTGTCTACGATAGCGTCCTCGAAATCGACCGTTTCCTTGCTCTCGAACTGTATCGCTTTATGCATCAGACGAGAGAGCTTCCATCTCTTCTGTCTGTGGTCGCCGACTCGGCGGACGATAATCCCGTTCAACCATTTATCGAAGGGGCGGCTGCGATCATAATGGTGCATGTACCGGTACAACTGCATATACACGTCTTGCACGACATCTTCTGCTTCGGCTTTATCCCCTATGAGAAAGTAGACTAGCTTATACACTTTCCCTATGGTCAAGTCATAGATGCTTTCGAATGCCTGCGGATCCCCGTCTAGATGACGGCCAATCCAGTAGACGATATCATCCGTACCCTGATCTCTCATGGCGCACCCCCTTATAAGTAACATTAGCAAATTTCAGGTATTTTGTTCCGTTTTTTTTACGACAAAAAAATAGGGGCTGCTCCCCTGAAGGAACGTGCCCCTTGGTCAAACCTCTATTACCCGTTCCAATGTCCCGTACTTCTTTCGATACCGCTCGAGCAGTCTAATCCACGAGGGCGCGAACGCCGTCAGGAAGAACACGTTGGCCATGGCGTGTACCGTCTCGAACGGCAAGCCGAGTGCGTACTTAGCGATGACCGCGCTCCACGAATGCGTCTGCATCCACTGGTCGAGCGCGAGCGTCAAATTCATGATCCAGCCGTATAGGAAGCCCCATGCAAGCCCGAACAAAGCAAGCGGAACCCGTCGTCTGCGCCATTCGCTGCGGTGCGCGAACAGCCCGGCCGTGTAGCCGGCAAGCCCCCAGGCGAACATCTGCCACGGGGTCCATGGCCCTTGGCCGAGGAAGAAGTTCGACACGAGTCCGGTGGTCGCGCCGACCATCCAGCCCGCCTCTGCGCCGAACACGACGCCCGAGACGATGACGACGAACGTGACCGGCGTAAAGCTGGGGAGCAGCGGAGCGAACGGGACGCGGCTCACCGTCGCGACTACCGCCATCACGGCGATGAGCATGAGCTCGCGGGCTTTGCGCTCGCGCCGCTCGAAGCGCAGCGCGAACGGGATCATCGACAGCAGCACGAGCACGAGGCCGATGAGCAGCGAGTTGCCCCGCTCCAGCGCGACATAGGCGAGAGCGATATAAGCTGCGGCTATAGGTGCGATGAGCCATTTGGCGGATAGGCGTCTATTCATCGCGTCGTCACCTCCGCTGCTTGGCGCGTTGCTGCTCCGTTGCCTGCGGTAAGTCGATGGATCGGCGGCGCGTAGAACACGTTGCCTTGGAAGAACGGCTCGGGTTCGCCGTCGGCGACGATCTCGCCGTGGAACAGCAGCGCGCAGCGATTCGCGTGTGATGCGGCGAATTCCACGTCATGCGTCGCCATGAGCAGCGTCGTTCCTTGGCGATGGATGTCCGCGAGATGGGCGGCAAGCGTTGCCTTCCGGTAAGGGTCGAGCCCCTTCGTCGGCTCGTCGAGCAATAGCAGCTGCGGCTGGGCGAGCAGCGTCATCGCGAGCGCGCCCAGTTGCTGCTCGCC